>SWCD01024510.1_pt1 | contig 135833 bp, 102 predicted proteins | sample 4693011 | NCBI WGS metagenome assembly SWCD01 (sample SAMN10267278, study PRJNA491770) | bioreactor metagenome | isolation source: DHS bioreactor inoculated with marine | place: Japan: Omine Ridge, Nankai Trough
AAAAAAAAAAAGTTCCTGGACGACGCGGAGGTCCGCTCCACCCGAAAGCAGGTGGGTGGCGAAGCTGTGGCGGAGCATGTGCGGATGGACCTTCTTCATCCCGGCCCGGGCGGCGTGGCGCTGCACGATCTGCCAGAGAGCCACCCGTTCCAGGGGTCTGCCGGTACGCGAGAGGAAGAGGTGGTGCTTGTCTCGGCCGTCGGGGCGGACCAGGACAGGTCGGCAGTCAGTGCGGTAGACATCGACGGCCGCCATGGCGGGCTTGCCCAGGGGGACGAGCCGCTGCTTGCCGCCCTTGCCGGTCACCTTCACCACGCGCAGGGTGTCGTGGTAATCGTCCAGCCCCAGGCCCGCTGTCTCGCTGGCCCGCAGGCCGGCGGCGTACATGACCTCCAGAATCGCCCGGTCGCGCAGATGCAGGGGCGGGGCGGCGGGGTCGGCGGGCGGCTGCGGGGCTTCAATGAGCTTCTTGACCTGATTAGGCGACAGCACATCCGGCAGGTTTCGCCAGCGGGTCGGCCTTTCGATTAAGTCCGCAGGATTCTCGGCGAGGCGGCCGTCGGCGTGGAGGAAGCGGCAGAACATGCGGATCGTCGCCAGGTGTCGAATGATGCTCGACGATGCTAACTCTCGCTCTCGTTTGAGTTTACGAAAGTGATCGACGAGGTGTTGGGGCTTGAGGCCGGCCGGGGCGTCGACGCCGGCCTGGTGGAGGTCGGCGAGGAGGTCGCGCATGTCCAGGCCGTAGGCGTCGAGGGTGGCGCGGGCCAGGCCGCACTCGACGCGGAGGTAGGTGAAGAAGGCGCGGACATGGGGTTCCCAGGCGTCGCTCATGGTCAGTCTTGATGATCGGCCGGGTCGGCGGGGGTGGCCCACGATTGGCGTCGGGAGGAGCGAAACCGAGCCGCCGGGTGTCAGTGGGGGGCTGGCGTCGCGGTTGCGCGGGTCGGCAGATTTTGCGCGGCCAGAGGCCTGGGTCATCGAGGTGAGGGGCGAATGCGAGCCGAATTCGACCGGCACGGTGCTTGCGATGGTCTGGTGGGCCCATGCCCCAGCGCCCAAGGAGCGACCCGCCGTGACCCCCACGAGATCAATCTGGAGCAAGTCCCAGCCGCCAGGGAACCGCCACGATGCAGCGCCGGCGCTGCCGGGCCTGGGCAGCGCTTGCGATCAGCTCGGCACCAGGCTGATCGAGTCGGCCCGGCTGGCGACGGCGATGCATCTCTTCGAGGTGGCCCAGGCGTGTGGGGGCAGGGACTGGCGGGGTGAGAACGATCGACTGAGAAGCGACGGCCGCAGGGAGGCGGCCCTGGATCAAGGCCACGCCGACGCAAGGATGCCAGGCGAATGAACTACGGCCTGTACACTTCCGCGACGGGCGTCCTGGCAGGGATGTATCGCCAGGATGTCCTCGCCAACAACCTGGCGAACGTGAACACCACGGGGTTCAAACAGGACTTCGTGACGTTCAAACAGCGCGACGCAGCCCGCATCGAGGATGGGCTCTTGCACCTCGACTCCAACGAGATGCTGGAGAGGCTCGGAGCGGGCGTGCACGTGGGCGAGAACCGGGTCGACTTCGGGCAGGGCGGCTTGGAGCCGACCGGTGGCGACCTGGACCTGGCGCTGGAGCGGGAGGGCTTCTTCGCGGTGCGAACGGGGTCTTCCGAAGCCGGCGAGGATCTGGCCTTCACACGGGACGGCCGACTGTCGCTTGATGGCGACGGTCGACTGGTGCTGGCGGCCTCGGGCCTGCCGGTCCTCGATGTGAACGATCGCGACATCTATCTGGACACCTCCAGGGAGGTGCTGGTGCAGTCGGACGGCACGATCGTGCAGGAAGGCCGGCCCATGGCGCGCCTCCAGGTCTCGGACTTCCCCGCTCCGGAGCGGCTGCAGAAGAAGGCGGCGGGGCTGTTCATCGCCCCGGGCACCGACCTTGAGAATCGCATCGAGGGAGCGGGGCGAGTTCGCCAGGGATTCCTGGAAGGATCCACGGTCGACCCCATCCGCACCATGATGGCCATCACCGCGGCCGGTCGCATGGCCTCTGCCAACGCCGAAATGATGCGCGTCCACGACGGCATGATCAGCCGGGCGGTCAACACGCTCGGGCGCGTGACTTAAGCGAGCGGCACCTGTGGCGACGGGCGGATTGACAGCGGCACCAAGCAAGCGAGCGAACAACCCATGGCAGTTCACGCACTCAACTCTTCAGCGACCGGCCTTTCCGCTCTTTCCACGCAGCTTGACGTCATCGCCAACAACCTGGCGAACGTGAACACGAACGGCTACAAGGCCTCCCGCGCCAACTTCCAGGATCTGCTCTACATTGAGAAGGAGCAACCCGGGGTGCGCAACGCCAACGGCGACCAGCGACCGACGGGCCTCTACATCGGCTTGGGCGTGAAGGTCTCAGGCACGCAGCAGAACTTCGGGCAGGGGCCGGTGCAGCCCACCGCCAACGAACTCGACCTGATGATTGACGGCGAGGGGTTCTTCAAGGTGCGCGTCAACGAGGAAGTGGCCCCCGGCGGCTTCGCCTACACCCGCGCCGGCAACTTCACGCTCAACTCGGACGGCAAGATCGTCCTGGCCAACGACCAGGGACCGATCCTCGATCCGGAAATCAGCATCGAAGATACCTATACCACGATCAGCATCAGCCCCGACGGTCGGGTGATGGTGGGCATCCCCGGCGAAACGGAGCCGCAGGAAGCGGGGCAGATCGAGCTGGTCAAGTTCATCAACCCGGCCGGCCTGGAACAGCTCGGCGACAACCTCTGGGCGGAAACGGTCGCTTCGGGCACGCCCATCGACGGTGAGGCGGGCACCGACGGTCGGGGCGAGATCCTGCAGAACATGCTGGAAGGATCCAACGTCGATCCCATGATCGAACTGGTCAAGCTCATCGAAACACAGCGAGCCTTTGAACTGAACAGCCAGGCGATTAAGGCGGCGGACCAGTTGCTGCAGCAAGTCAGCAATTTGCGTCGCTCCTGATGACCTGATCTAGACCACCAGCACGCACGGAAGCGGCTATGCCCGAGGTGAACATCCAATCCGGAGAGCGGCGGCGAGCACGGAGGCAAGCCCCGCACTTCACCCCCTCCAGAAGGGGACGGTTGCTGTCGGCGCTGACGGCGCTGGCGCTGGCGGCGCTGACCGCGACGCCGGCGTTCGGGGACACCGTGACGCTGCGGCGCAGCGCCCGCGTCGAGACGTTCGAGAGGCTCCGGCTCGCGGAGGTGGCTCAGCTCGAAGGATCGCATGCGGAGGGGTTCGCCGAACTGGCGCTGGACGTGGCCACAAGGCCCGGGGCCCGGCCCGTCGTGGGCATCGACGATGTTCGTCGGGCCCTGGAAGCGGCCGGGGCGAACTGGGGCAAGCTCTCCCTGGGCGGCGACGAGTGCCACCTGCGTCTGCGGCAACCGGTCGTCGAGGGGGAAGACGAGGTAGAGCAGCAGGAAACCGGCCCGGCGGCGATCGATCCGAACGGCCCGCCGACGCTGCGTCTGCGCGTCGCCAGGTACATCTCGGAGTGGACGGGCCTGCCGCTCCGCGATCTGCGCCTCGGCTTCGGCAGGCACCAGGATGAACTGCTGGCGTTGTCGGAGGCGGAGTACCGTTTCGAACTGACGCCGATCATGTCACCGGATTCACTGCGCATTCCGGTGGTGGTGCGGCTGTGGCGGGAGGGCGAGCCGCCGCGTCAGGAGACGGTGACGGTCGACATCGAGAAGCGTGTGCCGGTCGTGGTGCTCAAGCGCGATGTGGATCGCGACACCGTGCTCGGCGCTGCGGATGTGGAAGTGCAGGTGATTTGGCTGTCGCGGAGCGGGGCTCAGCCTCTTGCGTCGCTTTCACAGGTCGTGGAACGGGTGGCGACGAAGCGACTGGGCGCGGGCAAGATCCTGCGGGCGGGCGATCTGGAGCAGCCGACGCTCATCAAGAGGCGCGACAAGGTGCGCGTCTACTGCCTGGTGGGCAATCTCGTGCTGTCGACGGACACGGCCCGGGCCATGGAGGACGGGCGCCTGGGCGAGTGGATTCAGTTGCAGCGGCAAGGTGGCCGGCGCACGTTCAGCGCCAAGGTGCAGGGGCGCGGAATCGCGCTCGTCGAGTGGTCCCAGTCGATGGTTGGAGGAAGTGAATGATGCGATGTATCACCTGGGTTACCTCGATCGGTCTCTTGGCCGTCTGCCTGGCGAGCAGCGGGGCGACGGGGCAGAGCTTGTACGAACGGCAGCGCGGCGAGGCGGCTCGCGACCTGGAACAGGTCGATCCCGGCGCGGCCCGGGCGGCGGTGAATCCCATCGCCACGCCCCCGCCGGAGCCACGCACCTTTCGCAAACACGACATCGTGCACATCGTCATTTCCGAGTCAACGAAGGTGAAGAACGAGCAGACGGCGACGATGGAGAAAGACGCCGATCTCAACGCCTCCGTGTCCAGCTTCCCGGAGTTGCTCGACTTCATCGAATTGCGTTTCAAGGACGGTGGCTACAGCACCTCGGAGCTTCCCAAGGTCAAGGCGCGGGCGGATCGCAAGTACGAGGCCGATGGTGAGATGGAGCAGCAGAGCAGCTTCACGGCTCGCATCGCCGCCACGGTTCTGGAAGTGAAGCCGAACGGCTCGCTGGTCCTGGAGGCGCGGCAGAGCATCGAGACGGACGGCGAAACGCAACGGCTGGTCTTGTCCGGCATGTGCTCGGAGGCGGATGTGACGGCGGCGAACACCGTCTTTAGCTATCAGCTCGCGGATCTGCGAATCCGACGGGAAACGGAAGGCGACTTGCGAGAGAACGCTGAGAAGGGCTTCCTGACGCGGATCTTCGACGCGATCTTCGCGTTCTGAAACGAGGTGCGGTGGTGCTGGAAAGGACCGAGATGCGACATGGAACGACTGGACACGCCTGGCGGACAATCGGCGCGCTTGTGTGCGCGATGGTCTGCCTGGGGGCAGCGCCGAACGCGCCGGCCCAGGAGCGCGCCTCGCACCACGTCAACGTGCGCAACCTGGTTCGGCCGGCGGGGTACGGCGAATCCGTACTGGAAACGTACGGGCTCGTGGTCGGCTTGGCGGGCACGGGCGACCAGGCGGAGGACGCGGTGGCCACGGCCAAGGCGCTGGCCAACCACATGCGCCAGGGGGGGCATGGAAGTGCTGGCCATCGAGGAGCTGACGGCGGGGCGCGGCGTGGCCCTGGTGCACGTCATGTGCCGCATCCCACCGGCGGGAGCCAAACGGCACGATAAGTTCGACGTCATCGTCACCGCCACCGGCAACGGCGGGGCCAGCAGCCTGGTCGGCGGCACGCTCGTCGCCGTGCCCATGTTCGCCGCCGGCAAGGCGGAGAACACCGTCTGGGCCTGGGCCACGGGTCGCCTGGATGTGGATCCCGCCCAGCCGCTCATTTCCACCATTTCGAGCGGCGCCCAGATGATCGAAGATGTGGACATGCCCGTCGTTGAGCCCGGCGGTACCTCGATTCGGCTCATCCTCAACGAACCCTTGGTGAGCTTCGAGAATGCGGAGCTTATCGCCGGCACGCTGAACAACGAACTCAGCGTCGAGGGGGAGCACCTGGCCCGGGCGCTCGATGCGCACACGGTCGTGGTGGTGATCCCGCCCCTGCGTCGAGACAACCCGGAGGCGTTCATGGCGGATGTCATGAGCAAGTCGGTGCCCATGTCGTTGATTCGCATGCCCTCCCGAGTGGTGATCGACGCGGCCAAGAAGACCATTTCCGTCTCGGGCGATGTCCGCATTCGCCCGACCGCGGTGTCCTACGAGGGGCTGTCGATCCAGACCATCACGCCGCCGCCCATGCCTACGACGGCGAACCCGCTCATCAAGACCGGTCGCGTCGTGGGCGTCACCACCGAGGAACGCGACACCACCAGCCTCAACGAACTGCTGCAAGCCCTGCAGGCGCTGGACGTCCCCGTCGAGGGGCAGATGGCGATCATCTACAGCCTCGAAGACAACGGCGCCATCATCGGCGAGGTCATCACCAAGAACTAGGCCGCCCCTCCCATGTCCACCTTGACCAGCGACATCCTGACCGGCGACTTCGGCCTGCGGGCGCAGCAACGGATGGGGGATCCCTCAGGCGGCGTCATGGCGTCGCCAAACGAGGCGCCGGCGGAGACGTTCGCCCAGGTCATCAGCCGGCTCGGGACGAGTGAGCCAAAGAGCGAGGGAGCGCTGGCGAAGAAGGCCCGGGAGGCGGCCGAGGAGTTCGTCGCCATCTCGATGGTGCAGCCCATCCTGGCGCAGTTGCGCGAGCAGCCGCTGGTGGATCCGGAGGACATGGGACCGCTGGCCCCGGGCCGGGGCGAGAAGATGATGCGGCCGCTCTTGGATGCCCAGGCGGCCAAGGGAATCGTGCAGGCGGCGAACTGGCCCATGGTGGAGCGCCTGGCCCAACAACTGCTGGCCAAGGCGACCGCCCTGAGCGCCAGGCCCACAGCGGAGGTGGATCGGCATGCCTGAACTTCTCAAGGAAGATCTGACGCCGCTCACGGCCCAGGTGCAGCGCATGCTGGCCGTGCAGGAGCGGATCCTGCAGGCGCTGGCCCACAAGCGCCAGGCCATTCGGGCGGCGAACGGCGCGGAGTTGCTCGCCGCCACCGAGTCGGAAGGCGCGCTGGTGAGCGAGATGGTGACCTTGGAGCAGCAGCGCCGGCACCTGGTGCAGGAACTGAGCAAACGCCGCGGCCTCGCCCAGTTGCATCCCGCGGCGACGCTGGCCCAGATCGCGGCCTTGGCGAAGTCGGGAGAGGCGGAGGAGTTGCTGGCGGTCGGCGCGGAGCTGCGGCGGCTGGTCGAGCAGGCGGCCCAGGAGAACAACGTCCTGCGCGAGGCGGGGGGGCCGGCTGCTCGGGCATCTGCGGCACCTGTCTTCCCTGATGCACGGGGCGCTCGACCGGGCCAAGACCTACAGCCGGGCCGGGCGGATGCAGGTGACACCGCAACTCAGCAGCACCGTGGATCTCCGGTCGTAGGAGTGGATCAGGCGCCAGACGCCGAGGATGCAACATGGGACTAAGCAGCGCACTCCAGATTGGTCGGTCGGGACTCATGGTCAGCCAGGCGGCGATCCAGGTGGCCGGCAACAACATGGCCAACGCCGCCACGGAGGGCTACACGCGCCAGGTCGCCTCGCTGACGCCGGCCCAGGGGCAGCGCTACGGCTCCAACGCTTTCATCGGCCGGGGCGTGCAACTGGAAGGCATCGGGCGGCAGGTGGATGAGGCGGTGCGGTCGCGACTGCGCCTGGCGGTCTCCGAAGAGTCCGCGGCGTCGGTGAACCTGGATGTCCTGAGCCAGACGGAAGCGATCCTGGGTGAGCTCAGCGACTCGGACCTTTCTTCGCAGCTCAACTCCTTCTTCAACGCCTGGTCGGAGTTGGCCAACACGCCCAACGATATGACCGCCCGCAACGTGGTCATCAGCGAAGGGGAGACGTTGGGCCTGTTCATCACGCGCTTGCGCAGCGACCTGACGCAGCTCGAGGCGCAGATCGAGGAGATGCTGCGCGGGGAAGTGGCCCAGGCGGATGAACTGCTCAACCGGGTAGCGCAGCTTAACGAGGACATCGTCAAGGCGGAACAGGGGCGCGGCGAGGCGGGGGGCCTACGCGACCAGCGCGACATTATGCTCACGGAGCTGTCGCAGCTCATGGACGTCACCGTCGTCGAGCAGGCGAGCGGGGCGGTGGATGTGCTCGTCGGCTCGCTGCCGGTCGTGTTGGGGAACAACTCACGGGGCTTGGAGCTTGACGCCCGCACCATCGACGGCGCCACCGTGCTGACTGTCCGCGACAAGGTCGGGCGCTCGGCCCTCGACATCCAGGCCGGCACCATCGGGGCGCGCCTCAACCAGCGCCACGAACTCGTGCAGCCGACGATCGATGATCTGGACGCCTTCACCAACGCCCTGATCTTCGAGGTGAATCGCATTCACTCGCAGGGGTCGGGCGGCACCGGCTTCACGGAGGCGCGGGGGACGACCGTCTTCACGCCGGAGGAAGCAGGGCGGGCCCTGAGCTCCGCCGATTCCACCCTGGCCTTTCCCGTGGGCAATGGCACCTTCGAGATCAACCTGGTCAACGTCGACTCCGGGCAGAAGCAGACCTTCCAGATCGAGGTCGATCTGGACCGCATCGACGACAGCGGCGCACTTGGCACGAATGATGATGACTCCCTCGATGACATCATCACCAAGATCAACACCATCAGCGGCGTCACCGCGGAGCTGGACTCGGAGGGGCGGCTCGCCATCAGCGCTGACGGCGAACGCAACGTCATCACCTTCTCCAACGACAGCAACGGCTTCCTGGCGGCGGCGGGAGTCAACACCTTCTTCACCGGCACCTCCGCCGGCGACATCGGCATCGCGACCAACGTCAGCGGCGACCCCGCCATGCTGGCGGTCGCGCTTGATCATGTGGACGGCTCCAACAGCGGGGCCGTCGCCATGGCGAATCTGCAGTCGCGGGGGCTCGAGCAACTCGGCGGCGTCAGCTTGCGCGACACCTGGCTCAACACCGTCAGCGAGGTCGGCATCGCCGGCTCCGCCGCCAGCACCCGCCTGCAATCCGCCACTCTGATTCGCGAGAGCGTCCAAGGCCAGGATCTGGCGAGCTCCGGCGTCAGCCTGGACGAAGAAGCGATGAATCTCATGAACTTCCAGCGCCAATTCGAGGCGTCGACCCGCTTCCTGGCGGTGATCGACGAGCTGACACAGGCGCTCCTGACGATCGTGTGAGACCAACCATGAGTTCGATTCCCTCCAACCTGGCTCGCGTTCCCAACCTGCTCATCTCCGGGATGCAGCTGCGCAACCTCAATCGCACCAACGTTGACCTGGTCAACATCCAGGCGCAGCTCTCCACCGGCATGAAGATCAACAAGCCCAGCGACAACGGGGCGGCGGCGGCGGTGATCGGCGTCATGGACAGCGACGTCGAGCGCTCCGAGCAGTACCTGCGCAATATGGACCACGCCGGCTCCGTGCTCAATGTGCTCGACCAGTCGCTGCAGGAGGTGAGCGAGCTCCTGCTCGACGTGCAGGTCTTGTCCAGCGAACAGATCAACTCCGACCCCGACACGCGGGCAGCACAAGCGGTCGTCGTCGAATCGATCATCAACGAGCTCACCGCCATCACCAATCGCCAGTTCCAGGGGCTGTACCTGTACGGCGGCGAGCGCACCGGCGCGCCGCCGATGGACGTCGGGCAAGGCGGCCTGCGCTACAGCGGCAGCGGGGCGGGGCTGCTGACGGATCTGGGGCAAGGGATGCAGATCCCCATCACCATCAGCGCCGAGGATGCCTTGGGCAGTCTCTCCGCCCGAGTACGCAGCCAGCAGGAACTCACTCCCGACGCCACCTCGGAGACGCTCGTCGGCGATCTCAAGGGGGCTCGCGGTGTGGGGGTGGACCTGGGGGCCGTGGAATTCAGCTTCGACGGCAGCGACTTCGTCTCCGTGGATCTGTCGCAGGCGAACACGGTGGGTGATCTCGCCGACATGCTGGACGCCGCGATCAGGGCCTACGAGCTGGATCGCGGCCGCACCGTGCTGGACGGCACCCGGGTGACGCTCGATGGAGAACGGCTGGCCTTCGATATGGCGGGGGCGGGCGGCGGCGGCGATCCGGAACTCGTCTTCCGCGATGTCGGGGCCGCGACGACCGCCGCGGATCTCGGTCTCTCGCAGCAGGTCTTCCAGGCGGGAACGAACGAACTCAGCCTCGAACTCAATCCCTACCTCACCATGCGCAGCAGAATCGACGCCGTCCCCTCGCTCCAGTCGCCGCTGGGCTCGATTCGTCTGACGAACGGCGGGCAGACGCGGGAGATCGATCTCAGCGGCGCCGAGACCGTCCAAGATGTCAAGAACCTCATCGAGGCGGAGCAGCTCGGCGTGCGCGTGGTCATCAGCGACGACGGCCAGGGCCTGGACCTGCTCAACGAGTGGTCCGGCCAGAACATGTCGGTGGCCGAGGTGGATGACGGCTACGGCCAGACGGCGACGGACCTGGGCATCCGCACCCTGCTCGGGAGCACCGGGCTGGACGACTACAACTTTGGCCGCGGCGTCGACATCGTCTCGGGCAATGTCAATCCGCACACCGGCGCCCCGGACCCGGCCCGGGATGTGGACTTCGTGGTGACGCTCTCGGACGGCAGCAGCTTCTCGGTGAACCTGCAACCCGAGGACTCGACGACGCAAGCGGTGCTCGATCGCATCAACGCCGCGGCGGCGTCGGCGGCAGCGGCGGGCGATATTCCCGCCGGCTCCTTCTCGGCCGGCCTCGCCCTCGAATCGAATGGCCTTGAGTTCACCGACAACGCCGGCGGGGCCGGGCAACTGGGTATTGGTCCGGAGAACGGCTCCTTCGCGGCGGAAGACTTGGGATTGCTGGACGGGACGTGGGATGCCGCCAGCGCAACTTTGACCGGCTCGGACCGCACCGCCGTGCGCGTGGATAGCGCCTTTGGCTCGCTTCTGGCGCTGAAAGATGCGCTTCTAAGCAACGATGTGCGTGGCATCACGTTTGCGGGAGAGAGGTTGTCCGACGACGTGAATCGCGCGGCGCAAGCCCGGGCGATCGTCGGTGGCCGGGCCAACCGCGTCGAGGTGGCGGCCCAGCGTGAGGAGGATCGGCAGTTGCAGACGATCTCGGTTCGCAGCCAGCTTCGAGACTTGGACTACACCGAGGCGTCGATCCGCTACACCCTGCTGCAGACACAGTTGCAGGCCGGTCTGACCACCGCGGGTCAGGCCCAGAGCATGAGCTTGATTAGCTTCCTCGGCTAGGCGAGGAGTTGAAGACAGGTCCGCCCGGTGCGAACGGCCACACCGGCGGCAGTGACAGGAAGTCATCCGGCCAGGGAGGTCGGAGATGCCAGGAACGGCAGGCCGAGATTGGAGCGTTCGTATGAACGTTGAAACCACGCGATTTGGGACCGTGGAGATCGAGGACGATCGTGTGCTCACGTTCCCCAACGGGCTGCTGGGATTCGGCAGCTACCAGCGCTATTGCTTGCTTCGCCCCAACGACGACAGCGTCTTTCTGTGGCTGCAGTCGTTGGAGGAGCCCTCACTCGCGTTCGTGGTGACGGATCCGAGCCAGTTCGAGCAAGACTACGTTGTTCCGATCCGGCCCGAGCAGATGGAATCGCTGGGGCTGGAGAGGGTCGACGACGCCCAGGTCTTGGTGATCGTCAACAAGCGGGAGCAGCAGCTCACCGGCAACCTGCAAGGGCCGCTGGTGATCGGCACCACCCGCATGGTGGGCGAGCAACTGGTCCTGGCCGACAAACGCTGGACGACGCGGCATCGGCTCATGGAGCTGAGCCAGACGCCCCAGGCGGCTTCGGCGTAGAGACAACGATCGGCTGTCTTGCAACTCACGATGTGTGACGAGTTGACGCGATCGCCTGGCGATCGTGGAGACGGCATGGCTGACGCCTCGACGTACGGATACGTCGAGAGGCACGAGCGTGGCAGCGGGCCGACCCAGGCCGCCGCCTCGACGAGGAAGGAGCCAACCGATGTTGGTGCTCTCACGTCAGCGTGATGAAACGATCATGATCGGCGACGAGATTGAAGTCACCGTCGTCGATGTTCGTGGAGACAAGGTGAGGCTGGGGATCAACGCGCCGACCCGCATCGCCGTGCACCGCAAGGAGGTGTACGAGGCGATCAAACGCGAGAACGAGCAAGCGGCGCGGCTGGGCGATGAGCGTGACTTGGATGTGCTGAGTCGAACGCTGGCCCCAGGCCCCCAGAGAAATCGCACGAGCCCCAGAATTCCTGCCACGAAACCGGCAAAGGGTTCGATTACGGCATGACGTTTGCGTCCAATGTGACGCCCCCCGGGCGTCCTTTAATGTCAGCTCGTGGGCTGTGAACGGAAGATCAGGCTCCCGCTATCGCGCCAAGACGGATCGAGCGCCAGCGAGAGTCCCGGGCAGTAAGCAATCAGGGAGGATTGACATGGCTCGGATCAACACTAACGTCCCGTCTTTGGTGGCTCAGTCGAATCTGAACCGGGCCAACGACGACCTGGCAGTTCGCTTGGAACGGCTTTCGACCGGCCTGCGTATTAACCGCGGCGCCGACGATCCCGCCGGCCTGATCACCTCGGAACGACTGCGGAGCGAAATCCGCGGCATCGACCAGGCGATCACCAATTCCCAGCGCGCTAGTTCGGTCATCGCCGTCGCTGAGGGAGCCCTGATCGAGGTCTCCGACCTGCTCAACTCCATCAAGGGGCTGGTGGTCGAGGCGGCGAACACCGGCGGCGTCTCCGATGAGGAGATCGCCGCCAACCAATTGCAGGTCGACTCCGCCATCGAGTCCATCACCCGCATCGCCAACGCCGCCAACTTCGGTGGTCTCAAGCTCCTTAACGGCGATCTGGAGTATGTGCTCAGCGGCGTCGACAGCACCGAACTCACCAAGGCCACGGTGCATGCCGCCAGCTTTGGCGAGAACAGCACCGTGCCCGTGAGTGTGGAGGTGCTCGGCTCCGCCCAGCACGCCCAACTCTATATGCAGGGTGACGCCGACATCGCCAGTGGTGGGGCGATCGTCAGCTCCTTCACCATCGAGTTGGCCGGCACCGAGGGGGTCACCTCGCTCTCCTTCGTCTCCGGGACGAACCTTTCCGCCATCGCCGCCGCCGTCAGCCAACTCGCCGGCGCCACGGGCGTCTCCGCGGTCCTGCTGGACGCCTCCGACTCGTCGTCCGGTCTGATCTTCATGAGCCGCGAGTTCGGTAGCGACGCCTTCGTCTCCGTCGGTAAGCTCGGTACCGGCGGCGAAGACCTCGCCTTCTACGACGGCAGCGGTTGGGCCCCAGGCGGCGGCAATCCGGCGACCGTCACCGCCATCACCCGCGACATCGGCCAGGACGTCTCCGCCATCGTCAACGGCCAGTTGGCGACGGGCAAGGGGCTGGATATCTCCCTGGACGCCCCGACGCTGGCCTTGTCGCTCAGCCTGGAGTCGACCTTTGCCGCCACCATCAGCGGCACTGCCTCCACGTTCACCGTGACCGGCGGTGGGTCCGTCTTCCAGTTGGGGCCCGAGGTGAGCCACAACCAGCAGGAGTCGCTGGGCTTGCAGTCGGTCACCGCGACCCACCTGGGCGGCTCGCTCATCGATGGCAGCCTCGTATTCCTCAACGACTTACAGTCGGGCGGAGCCTTCGACCTCGACAGCGGAAGGTTGTCCCACGCCAGCACCATCCTCGAAGAGGCGATCGACGAGATCGCGGTGCTCCGGGGCCGGCTCGGCTCCTTCGAGCGAAACACCTTGCAGACCAATGTACGCTCCATGCAAGCCGCCTTGGAGAACGTCACCGCCAGCGAATCAGCGATCCGCGACACCGATTTTGCCGTGGAAACGAGCAATCTCAGCCGGGCCCAGATCCTCACCCAAGCCGGTACATCTGTGCTGGCCATAGCGAATACGAACGCTCAAACGGTTCTGCAGCTTCTCGGGTAAATGATGGGCTGACAGCAGCTTAGAGTTCCGAATAACTCCTCTCACCCCCATCGGCTTGACCTGATGGGGGTGTTTTCGTGGGTCCGTGGGCGTCGCGAAGAAAAATGATCGGTCCTTCCTAGACCGTCTTAATCCTCCCTTCCGTGCGACCGATAGCCACAGCGAGCACCGATCCGCAGATTCCAGGATCGTTGTTCCCGCTCCACACCAGAAGGTGAATGCAGGTGGAAGCGGCCCAGTTGGTCGGATGTGCTCGCCGAAAGGCACCCGTCTCCGCGTGTGAGGCGGCACAGGCACGTGACACGGATCCGTCTGACTGACACCACGGATTGGACTCGGTTCACGGAGGACATCATGAGTCGCATCAACACAAACGTCAGCTCACTCATTGCTCAGCGGGTGGTCAGTCAGCAGAACCTGTCGCTGAGCACCTCACTGGAGCGGTTGTCGACCGGTCTGCGGATCAACCGCGGCAAGGACGACCCCGCCGGTCTCATCGCCAGTGAGAACCTTCGCTCGGAGATGGCCGCCATCGACGCCGCGGTGACCAACGCCAGCCGCGCCGAGCAGGTGGTCAACGTCGCGGAAGGCGGTCTGCAGGAGATCAGTTCCTTGCTCACCGAGCTTCAGGGCCTGATCACCTCCTCTGCCAACTCGGCCGGCCTCTCCCGCGAGGAGAAGGAAGCCGCCCAGTTGCAGGTGGACTCCATTCTGCAGACGATTGATCGAATCGCCGGCGCCACCAGCTTCGAAGGCATGAAGCTGCTCAACGGCAACTTCGACTACAACGTCTCCGGCGTCAATCAGTACGTCACCGACTACAAGATCAACGGCGCCAAGTTCGAGCATGGCGGCTCGCAGGCAGTGCAGGTCGTGGTGACCCAGTCGGCCCAGCACGGCCAGCTCTTGCTCAGCATGGGCGCCGCCGTTCTCGACCTGAGCGCTGCCAACACCTTCACCATCGAGGTGGCCGGTGAACTGGGCGCTCGTGAGCTCAGCTTCAGCTCCTCGACCTCGGTGGCCAACGTCATCACCGCCATCAACACCTACAAGGACGTGACGGGCGTGTCGGCCAGCATCGTGGGCACCAAGGGCATTAACCTGGCCTCCGATCAGTTCGGCGACGACGCCTTCGCCTCCGTCAAGGTGGTTGAGCACGGCAACATGGACGCCAACGGCACCGCCGGCATCTATCTCTACGAAGCCGGTGACGCCGGCACGGCGAGCACGGCCGTCTTCTCCGAGTTCTCGGCGGCGACGAACGCCGTCAGCGACTACGGTCAAGACGTCGGAGCCAGCATCAACGGCCTCACCGCCACGGCGGATGGACTGAAGATCAAGGTCACCTCCGACTTCCTCGATGTCGACATGACGCTGGACGGCACCACCGCTGCCCAGGGCGCACTCGACGTCGGGACGATCGACGCCTTCACCATCACCGGTGGCGGAGCCGACTTCCAGCTCGCCCCACAGGTCGATATCTCGGGCAAGGTCTCGCTGGGCATCGCGAATGTCGCGGTTCGCACCTTGGGCAACTCGATCGACGGCTACCTTGACGACCTGGGTTCAGGCAAGACCTTCAACCTGGTCGACGGGAACCTCACCTCCGCACAAAAGGCCGTCGCCTCCTCCATCAAGCAGGTCAGCTCCATGCGCGGCCGCTTGGGAGCGTTCCAGAAGAACGTCGTCGGCGCCACGCAACGCTCGCTCGCCGTCGCCTTGGAGAACACCACGGCGGCCGAATCGGTCATCCGCGACACGGACTTCGCCACGGAGACGGCGAAGCTCACCCGTTCGCAGATCCTGGTGAACGCCTCCATGAACGTGCTCTCCATCGCCAACAGCCAGCCCCAGAACGTGTTGACGCTGCTCGGCTAACCCTAGCCGGCTCCGACACTCCGTGAACCTCCACGAAGCCTAGGGCACTGCCGCCCTAGGCTTCGTCTGCGCGCGGCGAGCCGGTGATCCAGACAACAGCGACAAAGGCGGTCGCGGGAGTGATGGTGCGCCCACCATTGTCGGTGGGTTCGCTGCTCCCTGCCGCGTTGCTTCGGGCTACACCTCGGAGTTGAAGTCCGCCTCGGTGAGGCGGCGTTTCTCGCCGCGCTGCATTTCGAACTTCAACACGGTTTGGCCGCATCGCAGGGCGACCTCGCCGCCCAAGTTGGAGTGGATGACGACGCTGGCCAGCCGGCCCTCATTCCAGGCGAGGTCGAGGACGTAGCCGCCTCGAGCACACAGGCCCGCAACACTTCCCTTGGGCCAGGCGGTGGGCAGGGCGGGAAGGAGGTGGATCTCGCCGGCGTGGGATTGCAGGAGCATCTCGGCGATGCCGGCGCAGCCGCCGAAGTTGCCGTCGATCTGGAAGGGCGGGTGGTTGTCGAAGAGATTGGCGTGGGTGGACTTGGCGAGCAGCAGGCGCACCTGCTCGTGGGCGAAGTCGCCGTCCAGGAGGCGGGCCGCGAAGTTGATCAGCCAGGCCCGCGACCAGCCGGTGTGCCCGCCGCCGTGCTGCAGGCGCGCCTCGATCGTCCGGCGGGCGCCCGCCGCCAGGTCGGGAGTCTTCGCCGGTGAGAACTGGAAGCCCGGGTGCAAGCCATAGAGATGCGACATGTGCCGGTGTCCCGACTCGGCTTCCTGGTACTCATGGGCCCATTCCATGAGCCGGCCGTCGCTGCCCAGCCGCGGCGGCGAGAGGCGCTCCAGGGCCTGGCGCACCTCCCGGGTGAAGTCATCCTCGATGTCGAGCACGCCTGCCGCCTCCAGGGTGTTGGTGAAGACCTCCCAGATGATCTGCTGATCCATGGAGGTGCCCATGGAGAGGGTCAGGCGCTGGCCGTCGTAGAGGTACGAGTTCTCTGGCGAGGTCGTGGGGCCGGACACCAGCAGGCCGGTCTCGGGGTCGGCGACCAACCAGTCGAGGTAAAAGAGCGAGGCTTCCTGGAGAAGGGGGTAGGCACGCTCACCAAGGAACTCGGCATCGCCGGTGAAGCGGTAGTGCTCCATGGGGTGGGCGGCCAGCCAGCCGGCCCCCATGGGCCACATGCCGTACTGGCAGCGGCCGATCAGCGCCGCCCACTGCCAGAGGTCGGTGGTGTGGCCCAGGGCCATGCCGCGGCAGCCCAGCTTGCCGGCGAGTTCGCGGCCGTCCGCGACCAAACCGTCCATGAAGTCGAAGAGCGGCAGGTGGCACTCGGAAAGGTTCGTCACCTCCGCCGGCCAGTAGTTCATCTGCAGGTTGATGTTGATGTGGTAGTCGGCGTTCCAGGGCGCTTCGAGGTGCTCGTTCCAGAGGCCCTGCAAGTTGGCGGGCAGGCAGCCGGGGCGCGAGGAACTGATCAGGAGATACCGGCCGAACTGGAAGTAGAGCGCTTCCAGGTTGGGATCCGTCTCGCCGGCCCGCACCAGGTCGAGGCGCTCATTGGTGGGCAGCTCGGGGTGCGGATTCGGGCCCAAGTCCAGTTTGACGCGGTCAAAGAGTCGGCGGTGCTCGCCGAGGTGCCGATCTCTCAGTTCGTCGTAGCTCTGGTTTGAGGCTCGTTCCAGGGTGCGGTTGCATCCGGCCAGCAGGGGGCCGCGCTTGGGCCGAGCCGGCTCGTCGGCGTTGTAGTCCGTCGCCGCCGCCAGGTAGAGCACGAGGGCGTCCGCCTGGCGCACCTGTAGGGAGTCGCCGGCAGCGGTCAGGGATCCGCCTTCGAGGATGGCGCGAAGGACGGCTCCGAAACGCGTGCCCGGATGCTTCTCGCCGTGTGCCGCCCGGCCTTGCAGGAAGAGGGTGGCGTCGCCGAACGCGCGCACTGTGGCATCGACCTCTCGGGTGAGGGAGACGTCGCAGGAGATGGCGCCCGGCTGGTCGGCTTCCAGGCGCAGGACGAGGACGTCATCGACGGGGCTGGCGAAGACGTCGTAGCGGTACTCGGTGTCGTCCAGACGATAGGTGGTGGTCGCCAGGGCAGCGCCCAGATCGAGTTGGCGTTGGTAGCCGTCCGGAACGGAGTTGCCGCGGAGGATTACGTCCCGGGCCATCTGCCCCGGACCGCCGACGTTGCGGGCGGCGATGGCGAGAAGGTTCTCTCCGGCTTGCAGATGTGAGCCCACGTCGAAACTGTGCGGCTGGTCCCAGGCGCTGGTTTCGCCGACCTTGTGACCGTTCAAGTAGATGGTGGAGGCGTCGTCAATGGGGCTGAGGAAGAGCTCGCCCAGGCCGGCCGCGAGGTCCGCCTCGGTGATCTCGAAGGTGGTGCGGAAAACGACGGTGGAGCGTTCGGGAATGGAGAGGTCGCCGCCCGTTCCCGGCCAGGTGCTGTCATCGAAGTGGGGGAGGAGTTGTGCTTCCTCGGGCGCTGTTGTCACGGGACCGCGCCGCCAATCGCCCAGATGGATGGTGTCGGCGGCGGCAGCGCCGGGGTAGTGCATCTGCAGGTGCAGTTCGCCGAGCGTCTGCTGGCTGCGGGGTGAAATGCGTGGCGCGAGCAACTCATTCTGGATGATCCGCTCGCCCTCCACGGGCTTGCCGGCGAAGAAGAGTTCGCGCGCCGCCGCGAGCGGGCCGGTCAGATCGCCGGCGTGCTCGGGCACCGGGGGACCGGCCCAGATGGACTCCTCGTTGAGTTGCAGGCGAATGTCGTGGACCGTGCCGTACACCATGGCCCCGAGCCGGCCGTTGCCCACGGGCAGGGCTTCCGTCCAGCGTTGTGCCGGTCGGTCGTACCAGAGGCGCGTGTCGTGTTTCCCAGGCTGCGGGGAGTCGCTGAGCCCCGGGGCGGCGCAACACCAGCAGGCGGTGAGGGCGGCGGCGGCGCGGGCGAGACGGCGAGGTCGGACGGACGCCATGGCAAACTCCTTGCCTCAAGTCGAGGATGTGCGAGTCAGCAATCTCGCCGGGCAGTGTACACCCCGGCGCCCAGCGGCGTTCCTAAGGGCCGGGGCGTTCAACCGGCGCGGGTTTGGCCGGGGTTGGCGGCGGCCGCCGGCGCGCGCGGTTGCCCGCTTGCCCAGAGTTTTAGAGATCAGGTTGTAACTAATACAAACTCATTGGCAATCATAATGAATGCCCGCGTCACGAAATTCGGCGCATTTATATGATCGTTGTGTGTTTTGTTGCTCCATTTGCGGGGCTGTGCGTTGACAGCGGTCAGGAATGGAGCATGCTTAGCCGTGCCAATGCGAGAAGTGCTTTGGCTTCGCGACGATCACGTCTTCTTTCATCTCGCGTCGCAACCGAAACAGGCTAGGAAGCCAGGGAAGAAAGTCAATGATTCGTCGCCGAAGCAGGAGTTGTAACTCGTCTTTGGCGCTGTGCGATTCATCATCGCGCTGAGATACCGGTTTCTCAGACACGACACTTTGCTAAGAGGAAGAACACGTTATGAAGAGTGCATTGATTCTCGTTCTCGCCGCCGGCGCTGTCTCCGCCGACCCCGTCATCTACGACAACGGTCCGTGGACCGGCGAGCCCCTGATGTCGTCGCAGTACGACGCCGCCTATCCCTTCGAGTCTGAGGTCGCCGACGACTTCGTCCTCAGCGACGACTACATCGTCACCGACGCCCATTGGATCGGCGGCTACTTCAATGGCAGCCCCATCCTCGCCGACTGGACCGTCCGTTTTTATGATGACAACGGCGGCGTCCCCGGCAACATGTTCTACTCGGAGACCTTCGCCGGCACCGATGTCAACCAGACCTCCATCGGCTTTGACAGCACCGGCACCGAGAACTTCAGCTATGACGTCGTCCTCAGCGCCCCGTGGCAGTCGACGGCCGGCGACACCTACTGGGTTTCCTTCCAGGGCGTGAACTTCTTCCCGCCGCAGTCCGCCGTCAGCGCCACCAGCGCCGTCAACGGCAACTCCGGCGTCTTCAAGAGCGCCTTCTTCGGCTTCCCGGACTGGGTCGGCACGGGCAGCGTCTTCGGTGTGGCCTACGACGTTCCCTTCCAGATCACCGGTGTTGTCCCCGCCCCGGCCAGCATTGCCCTGCTCGGCCTCGGCGCCCTGCTTCGTCGTCGTCGCTAATCGCGATTGATGACTGCAGCCCATCCTCGGGATGGGAAGAGTGAATACTCTGACAGCCCCGCCTCTCGCAGGCGGGGCTGTTCTTTAGACATCAACATGAATGGTCGCATGAGGGTGGCGCGGGGAGAAGGCAGGCCTGTTTGGGGTGGCTGTATGAACTGGAGGGGCGATCGTAATAGTGGTCGCCGCGGCTACCAGGTGCGGGAAGGCCGGGTTGCAGCTAAACCCTTGATTTATAGTGGATTATTCGCTCTACATATCGAAATGTACTGTCTTGACACGAGGTGAGATTGAGGCATCCTACGGGCGTGAGCCACACTTCGACGGCTCGCGATTCGCATATGTTCTCACGTTTCGCGTCGCTATCGAAACAGGCAGGATGATCTGAGACACAGTGCTGAATCGTTGAGGTGTCGGGGATGCGTCTCGCATCGAGGTGGCGTGATATGTGGTCGCGCCGAGAGTTCGGTCTCCCCGTTGAGACAATCTGATTAAGAGAAGGAACACGTCATGAAAACTGCTTTGATCCTCGTCATCGCTGCTGGCGCCGCTAACGCTGATCCCGTGATCTGGGACAACGGCACGGCGAGCGGCAACTTCACCTCCTCGCAGTACGACACTGCCTATCCCTTCGATTCGCAGGTCGCCGATGACTTCGTGCTGGCCGATGACATGTACGTCACCGATGTGCACTGGCACGGCGGCTACTGGAACGGCTCCCCCGTCGAGCCCATTCCCTTCAACATCTTCATCTATGCTGACGACGGCAGCGGCCTCGCCCCGACGCAGCCGGGCACCGAGATCGCCGGCTACATGGGCGTCATGCCGAACTACTCCGTCGACCCCGCCAACCCCTTCGGCTTCTTCTATGACCTCGACCTCGATGTCCCCTTCCAGGCCGAAGGCGGCACCCAGTACTGGCTGACCGTCCAGGCCGTCGTCGACTTCCCGCCGCAGTGGGGCTGGTCGAGCACCTATGACGGCAACCACGGCGCCACCGCCGTCCAGGGCTTCCCCCTGCTGGGCACGCCTTACTGGACCACCCTGACTGAGGACATGAGCTTCCAGCTCACCGGCGTCCCGGTCCCCGCCCCGGCCAGCATCGCGCTGCTCGGCCTGGGCGCCCTGCTCCGCCGTCGCTAAGCGATCGGCCCAACCCGCATTTCCTCTCACGCGGGTGAATCGCATGGTTCCGACAGCCCCGTCACCGGTAGGCGGGGCTGTCTCTTTTAATGAGGTCGGGGTTGTCAGGCGGGTTCGCCCGGGGGACCGGCTCGCGCGCCGGGATGGCGGTGGCTCTTCTCGCCGGCGCGAGCCAGGCTGACGCCGGCGCTACTCGTGGCGCGCCAGTTCCTCACGCAACGGGGCCAGGTGCGCTTCGAAGCGACGCCAGCGCCCGACCGAGGAGTTGTAGATCGGTTCGCGAACCTGGTCGTAGCTCAGGCTCTCCGCCACCCGCGAGGACTTGTGCGGCTCCCGGCAGGCCTCGTTCCAATCGAGGCCGCAGAAGGCGATGATCTCTCGGGCCGACTGCTCGGGTTCGGCGACGACCTGCTCGTAGGAGACCTCGAGCAGCGGCAGGTCCAGCACCTCCACCCAGTGACGCATGAGTCGTTCGTACTGCCGATAGGCGATGGCGATGTGGCGCAGGTTGAACGAGTAGGCGTGGCGGGGGGGCATGAGCGAACTGAGGTAACAGGAGACGCAGTTGTCGAGCACCTCGCGCCGGCAGTGAATCAGGCGCGAGCCCGGCAGGAGCAGGTTGATGAGCCCGGCCAGCTTGTAGTTTTCCAGGCTCTTGTTGACCACGCGGGTCGCGCCGCCCGACAGTCGGCGAGTACTGTCGAGGTACTGCTTGCCCAGCTTCTTGGCGGCGCCCTCGGTGAGTGTCTCCACGCATCTGGGCCACGGATCTTGCGACTTGAGCGACCCCTGGAGTCCTTCTGCGATCGCCTCCAGGTCGGTGATCTCGCCGGCCCCGAAGGCCTGGGGATGACGGTCGATGATCTGCTCGACGAGCGTGGTGCCGGAGCGGGGCATGCCGGCGATGAAGATCGGTGCTGGCGAGTTGTCTCCACGGGGCAGGCCGGCGAGGCGGTCGGCGGAGAAGGTCTCGATGAGCTGGTCCACCGCCCGCAGATAGGCCGTCGGCTGGAAGTTGACGGGAAGGGCCCGATTGCCTTGTTCGTAGGCGAGGAACGCGGCGTCGTAGTCGCCGGCCTTCTCCAGCGCCTTGCCCTTGCAGAATCCCAGGACTTGCCTGGAGATCGGACGCAGGTCCAACTGGGCTTCCTGCCGCTCGATGACCTCGAGGGCCGGATGCAGGCGACCGGCACGAGTCTCCAGCTTGGCGAAGACCTGGGTCATCTCGGCATCCTCGGCGCCCCGCTGCACGAAGGGCTCGACGATGGCGCGGGCTTCATCGAATCTGCCTTGCCGCTCCAGGACCACCGCCTTCCAGGAAAGGGCGGGCTGATACCGCGGATCCAGGCGTAGGGCCTTGTCGAAGCCCTTGAGGGCCTGGTCGTAGGCTCGGGCGGAGGTGTCCACCTTGGCAATGAGGTAGGGGAAGCGGGGATTCCTGGGCTGCTGCTCCTGGCACTGGCGGTAGTGCTTCTTCGCCTGGGACCAGTCGCGCTTCTTGAGCGAGATCAGGCCGGCCAGCTCATGGGCCTGGATCGAGCGGCGTTGCCGGCGCAGCACCTGGGCGCAGAGTTTCTCGGCGGTATCGATGTCGTTGGCGTGGTAGCACCGGGAGGCTTCGGCCAGGAGTTGGTGGTCCTTGGAACCGTGCATGCGGGGCACTCCGTTGACGGTTGGTCTGCCCTAAACAGGGCGGGGTAGGGGAGATAGGGGCTCGGGGCTTCTTCGGGCGGCCCGGGAGCGATCTCCGGGCAGCCGTCGCGCCGAGCAAATCAATCAATACCATATCGGTGTGAAAGCGGCGCCTGGCTGATTCGGGTCGGGGGCGCTGCCCGGATCGGCAATCGGGAGGAGTGTGGAGGGCTGGTTGGCGAGAGTTGTTAGGTAAATGAACGGTAGTTGCAGGTCGATCACTCTTATTTCTGAGAGATTACCGCTTGACACAGAAGTGGTTTGATTCATGCTAGATGCGAAAGCGTCATCCTGACGAACCGCGATTCGCGCGTACTCTCACGTCTCGCGTCGCAACCGAAACAGGCAGAAAGGCCAAGAGAAGCACGTTGCGAAGTCGTCGAAACGTCAGAAGTGTCGTTTTCGGATGATGATATGGCGCGATATGTGTTCGCGCTGAGATACCGGTTTCTCAGCCACAACGTTTTGAGAGGAAGAACACGTCATGAAAACTGCTTTGATTCTCGTCTTTGCGGCGGGTGCAGCGAGTGCTGACCCGGTCATCTGGGACAACATGAGCGGGCTGAACTACGTCAGCGGCCTGTCCTCCCAGTATGACACCGCCTATCCGTTCGACTCGCAGCTCGCCGACGACTTCATGTTCACGGACGTCGGCTACAACGTCACCGACGTGGAATGGGTTGGCGCCTTCTGGAACCCCGGCGACCCCGGCTTCGACATCGGCTTCAACATCTACTTCTACGCCGATGACGGCTCGGGCTCCGCCCCGACGACTCCGGTCCCCGGCAGCGCCCTGGCGACGTACAACCTCGCCGCTGGCGATGTCGCGCAGACCTTCAATGGCTCGATTTGGGAGTACTCCGCCGACCTGCCGACGCCGTTCACGGCCAACGTTGGTCAGAAGTACTGGGTTGCCATTCAGGCGGCCATGGATTTCCCGCCGCAGTGGGGCTGGGGCGTCGACAACGCCATCATGTACGGCGCGAATGCCAAGCAGGGCTTCCCCCTTCTCGGTCTGCCCTATTGGACTAACCCGGGCTACGGCGACGCCATGTTCACCCTGTCCGGTACCGCTATTCCCGCCCCGGCGAGCATTGCCCTGCTCGGCCTCGGCGCCCTGCTCCGTCGTCGCCGCTAATCGCGACTGACGACTGCAGCCCATCCTCGTGATGGGAAGAGTGAGATACGCAGACAGCCCCGCCTTTTGCAGGCGGGGCTGTTCTCTTGCGCCACAGCGCCAAGGTCGACTGAAGGGGGAGCGCCCGGGCCAAGACAGGCATGATCGGGGCAGCCCTGGGAGCAGGAGAGGCGGTCCGAATGGTTGTCTTCGCGGGCACAGGTCGGGGCCAGGCCGGGTCGCAGCCACACCCCGGGGCTCTTGCGGAGTATTCGCTCCAGATATCGGGGTGAACGGTCCTGCCACGAGACGAGAGGGAGGCGCCTCGCGGGCATGAGCCTCAGCACCACAACTCGCGATTCGCTGTCCATCCGCGCGAGATCTCGGGAAGGCCGTCGCGCCGGGCAAGTCAGTCCACACCAGGCCGGTCCGGGGGCGTGGCCCGGCCAATTCCGGTCCTAAGGGCCGCTGCCCGTCTTTGCAGGCCGGCGGCATCTCTCGAGCTGATCGTCATATCTGTTAGGGAAAGAATCGGTGGGTGCGGGTCGATTGCTCCGTCTTCTGAGAGATTGCCACTTGACATAGAAGTGGTTTGAATCATGCTAGATACGAGAGCGTCGTCCTGACGAATCGCGACTCGCGTGGTTTCTCACGTCTCGCGTCGCAACCGAAACAGGCAGAAAGGCCAAGAGAAGCACGTCGCGAAGTTGCTGAAACGTCAGAAGTGTCGTCTCTGTCTGAATTTGCGCGATATGTGTTCGCGCTGAGATACCGGTTTCTCAGATACAACGTTTTGAGAGGAAGAACACGTCATGAAAACTGCTTTGATTCTCGTCCTGGCTGCTGGTGCCGCGTCCGCCGACCCGGTCATTTATGACAACGGTCCTTGGACCGGCGAGAACCTGCTCTCGTCGCAGCTGGACAGCTCGCTCCCGCTCGACTCGGCTGTTGCCGATGACTTCGTGCTGGGCGACAACTACCTCGTCACCGACGCCCATTGGGTCGGTGGCTACTACAACGGCAGCTATGTCGCCGCCGATTGGCGCGTGACGATCTACGAGGACACGGGCGCTGGCCCCGGCGTGGTGATCTACTCGGAAGACATGGCCTTCGCGGGCCTGAACGAGCAGCTCGTCGGCTACGACAACAACGGCGCCGCGAACTACTCCTACGACGCCACCTTCGCCGCCCCCCTCGCCCTCGCCGCTGGCACCTACTGGATCAGCTTCCAGGGCATGAACGACTACCCGCCGCAGTCTGCTGTTTCCGGCACCACGGCCGTGAACAACAGCGAAGGGTACTTCATGAGCAACTACTTCGGGTTCCCGAACTGGGTCCCCGGCTCCAGCGTCTTCGGCGTCGGCTATGACATCCCCTTCTCGATCACGGGTGTCATCCCCGCCCCGGCCAGCATTGCCCTGCTCGGCCTCGGCGCCCTGCTCCGTCGTCGCTAATCGCGTTTGACGGTTATCCCTTCCCCATCGGAAGGGCTTGAGTCTACCACTCAGACAGCCCCGTCTCTTGCAGGCGGGGCTGTTCTTTGCGCGGTCCGATAGTCGTCGTGGGTTCTAGCCTACTAGGGGGGTTGGTCTGCCGGTCATCCGGGCTGTGCCGAGCAGCGAAACCCGATAAAGCCCACCTCCGGCACAAAGACCTTGACAGCGTCAATTGGCGTTATGCGGGGGTCGAAGATGTCTGCGGACGAGCCTCGGAAAAACGTTCCGAGGGTTTGACTTGTTCTGGACCCCTCGCCTTGGTGGGCGAGTTACGAGTGCACGGAGGACGCCATGAGCCGTATCAACACCAATGTAAGCTCGCTCATCGCTCAGCGCGTGGTCGGCATGCAGAATCAGAGTCTGACCACCTCGCTGGAGCGGCTTTCGACTGGTCTTCGGATCAACCGGGGCAAGGATGACCCCGCCGGTTTGATCGCCAGTGAGAATCTTCGCAAGGACATGACCGCCATCGGCGCTGCCGTGAGCAACGCCGAGCGCGCCGAACAGATGGTCAACGTCGCGGAGGGCGGTTTGCAGGAGATCAGCACCCTGCTCACCGAGCTTCAGGGCCACATCACCACGGTCGCCAACTCGGCCGGCCTGTCGCAGGAAGAGAAGGAGGCCGCCCAGTTGCAGGTCGACTCCGTCCTGCAGAGCATCGACCGCATTGCCGGTTCGACCAGCTTCGAAGGCATGAAGCTGCTCAACGGCAACTTCGACTACAACGTCTCCGGCGTCAATCAGTACGTCACCGACTACAAGATCAACGGCGCCAAGCTGGAGCACGGCGGCTCGCAGGCAGTGCAGGTCGTGGTGACCCAGTCGGCCCAGCACGGCCAGCTCTTGCTCAGCATGGGCGCCGCCGCCCTGGATCTGAGCGCTGCCAACACCTTCACCATTGAGGTCGCCGGTGAACTGGGCGCTCGTGAGCTCAGCTTCAGCTCCTCGACCTCGGTGGCCAACGTCATCACCGCCATCAACACCTACAAGGACGTGACGGGCGTGTCGGCCAGCATCGTGGGCACCAAGGGCATTAACCTGGCCTCCGATCAGTTCGGCGACGACGCCTTCGCCTCCGTCAAGGTGGTTGAGCACGGCAACATGGACGCCAACGGCACCGCCGGCATCTATCTCTACGAAGCCGGTGACGCCGGCACGGCGAGCACGGCCGTCTTCTCCGCGTTCTCGGCGGCGACGAACGCCGTCAGCGACTACGGTCAAGACGTCGGAGCCAGCATCAACGGCCTCGCCGCCACGGCGGACGGCCTGAAGATCCAGGTCACTTCCGACTTCCTCGATGTCGAAATGTACCTGGACGGCACCACCGCCGGTGAGGGAGCCGTGGACGTTGGTTCGATCAGCGCCTTCACCATCACCGGTGGCGGGGCGGACTTCCAGCTCGCCGGCAACGTCGACATCGGCGGCAAGGTCTCGCTGGGCATGATCGACGCCTCCGCCCGCAAGCTCGGTCGCTCCACGATCGGCTTCCTGGACTCGATCAAGTCGGGCGACACCAACAACCTGGTCAACGGTGACCTTTCCGCCGCCCAGAAGATCGTCTCCCAGTCCATCAAGGACGTCAGCTCGCTTCGCGGGCGCATCGGCGCCTTCCAGAAGAACACCGTCGGCGCCACCATGCGGTCCCTCTCCGTCGCCCTGGAGAACACCACGGCGGCCGAGTCGGTCATCCGCGACACGGACTTCGCCACGGAGACGGCGAATCTCACCCGTTCGCAGATCCTGGTGAACGCCTCCATGAACGTCCTCTCCATCGCCAACAGCCAGCCGCAGAACGTGCTGTCTCTGCTCGGCTAAGGCGAGGCAAGCCAACTCTGAACCGTGAACCAGGAGCGGCGGTCCTCGAGATCGTCGCTCCTTTCTTGCGCGCCCCTGCCCCGCCGGCCCTTCGTTGGCGAGCCTGTCTCGGCTCTGCCGATATCATGACCTGCTGCGGGAGGATGGTTTCGGAGGAGGTTCCATGCCCGGTGTTCCTCGTTTGCTCAGGTCTGTGCTTATCGTGTTGTTCCTCGGCTCGCTGGCGGCGGCGGCGGATCTGCGCGCCACCGTTGACGAGCTCTTCCGCAGCCATCTGACCGAGGAGGCGGAGGTGGGGCTGGTCATTCTCGGGCCCAAGGAGGGGGAGGCCTGGTACCAGCACCAGGCTGGGGAGCTGCTCATCCCCGCCTCCAACATGAAGCTGCTCAGCACGGGGACGGCCCTGGCCCTGCTCGGGCCGGATTACGTCTTCGAGACGACGCTGTATCGCGACGGTGAGCGGCTGGTGCTGGTGGGCAGCGGCGACCCGGCCCTGGCCGACCCGGTGCTCCTGGAGGAGATGGGCGTGGGCGTGGAGGAGCTCGTTGCCGTCTGGGTCGAGGCGGTGCGGATGGCGGAGATGACCGAGATCAGCGAGATCCTGATTGATGCCAGTATCTTCGACGAGCAGTACGTTCATCCTTCCTGGCCCATCAACGAGCTCAACCGCAGCTACAGCCCGGAAGTGGCGGGGCTGAACTTCCACCTGAACGTCCTGACGCTCTTCGCCCAGCCGACCCGGGCCGGCCAGGCCCCGAGGCTGACGCGCGAGCCGCGCTGCCCCTGGATCGAGATCCCCTCCGGCGGCACGACGATCTCCCGCGGCCGCAACACCATCTGGTTCAGCCGCAAGTACCTGACCAACGACATTCGCGTGCACGGCAACGTGGCGAATCCCTCGCAGCGCGGCGACCAGGTGACGCTGCACGACATGCCGCAGTTCCTGGGGGATCTGCTGGCCCATCGCCTGGGGGAAGCGGGTCTGGCCGTGGGAGGGATCCGGGTGGGGGAGGTCGACGATCCGAGAAGCCCGGGCACGCCGCTGGCCGTCATGCGGACGCCCCTGGCCACGATCCTGCAGCGCTGCAACCGGGATTCGGAGAACCTCTTCGCCGAGGCTCTGCTCAAACGCTCGGGGTACGAACTGACCGGGGAGCCGGGCAGTTGGGCGACGGGGGCGGCGGCGGTGCGGCAGGTGCTGCTCGATCGCATCGGTTCGGGAACGGCGACGGCGATCATCGACGACGGCTCGGGACTCAGTCGGGAGAACCGCATCTCGGCGGGCATGTTCGCTGCCTGGCTGCAGAGCTTCGCTCTCGAGGCGGAGCTGTTCCCGACCTTCGCCAACTCACTGGCGGAAGGCGGAAAGGACGGCACGCTGGCCCGGCGCTTCAAGGACGCCAACCTACGCGGCACGGTGCGGGCCAAGAGCGGCTACATCCTCGGCGTCTCCTGCCTCTCCGGCTACGTCATCAGCGAAGCGGGCGAGGTCGCCTCCTTCAGCATTCTCGTCAACAACATCAAGGGCCAACTCACGGTGCGGCAAGTGAAGCTGTTCCACGAAGCCGTGGTGGCGGCGATTGATGTGGAACTCGCCGAGCGCGCCGACGCCCTGGCGGAGACGGCGGCCCCGCCGGCCGCGGAGTCCGTTGAAGCCGGTCCGGCGTCAGAGTGAGGCAGCACATCGGCCAGATCAGTACAAGTGCAGAGCAGTGCCGTCAGGGAACACACGCGCCGGCTGGGCCATGCCGATATTCCTGCCGAGAAACCGCACGTCCTGCCCGCGAGCGCTGCGGCAGCGCCGATAGCGCCGGAGTGAGAAGTGGGGGGTGGGCCGCGGCGCTTCCGGGCTCCAGGTTTGCAGGATCGTCGGCCAGGCAGTGCGGAAGCAGTGCGCCTTGATGTGGATCTTGTCCGGGCCGTACCACGCGCTTGGCATCTCGATAGGGGCGGCGCCAAACCGTTTGGCGATCTCGCCGAGCCCGTCATTCACGACTTCGACTCGCTCCAGCGCCATCTCGTAGGAAACTTCGCTGCTGGGAAAGAGCAGGCGGCGCAGCAGGTGGTAGCGCCGGCGGCTGAGCGTGGCGAGCGCCGCCAGGGGCAGTTGCGTTAGCGCCAAGCGAGTGCCCGTGGCGTCGACTTGCTGGAGACACTGCCCGAGCCAACTCAGAATCGAGTCGGGCTTGGCCCCGTAAGGGATGTCGTTGCCCACGTCGGTGAGAAGGACATACGTCCGTGAGGCGGGCTCAGCCCTCTGGAGAGCTTCCCAGAGTCCGCAGGGCAGGATGCCCGGGAGCGTGCGGCCGAAGACGGTTGTCTCCATGCCGAAGCTTCGCCCGTGTCCCATGGCGATGTAGCAGTCGACGGCGGTAGCGGCGATCTGCCGCGCCGTCTCGACAACCGTGCTAATGGCGCGGGTGAGGTTGCTGGCGCCGAGCAGGATGACGCGCGGCCGGTCGGTGGAAGTCTGCTGAGAGGGAGATTCCATACGAAGTAAGTGGATCCTAGCCTCGGACTTGGCCGTATAGGCGAACGGCAGCGACTGTATCATAGAGTCCTACGACAAGGAGCGCTATGCCGGACACCGCACGGTTTCGCTTTCGGGTGTGCAGTCGACTGGCGCTGGTGCGTCTGGCGCTGCTCTTCCTGCTTCTTTCTCTCACTGCCCTCTGGGCAGGGTGCAGCATGATTGGCATGCCTGGACGGAGTCACCAGGGGCCGCTGCCGCCATTGACCGAGGCGCAGCGAACGCTCGCCGAGGAGCTGCAGCGCGACGTGGTGCTGTTGGCGGAAGAGATCGGCTATCGACACGTTGGTCAGCCGGAACTGCTGGCCCAAGCCGCGGCGGCGATCACCGCGGAATTCGAGGCGGCGGGCTATCTCGTCGAGCACGATGTCTTCGAGGTGGAGGGCGTGCTCTGCGAGAACCTGATCGCGGAGCTAGCCGGCGGCGACCGCGCCGAAGAGATCGTTGTCGTCGGCGCGCACTACGACTCGGTCGGTGACATTCCCGCCGCCAACGACAACGGTTCGGGGGTGGCGGCAACGCTGGCACTGGCGCGTCGTTTCGCCGGTCAGCAGCCGCAGCGGACGATTCGCTTCCTGGCGTTTGTGAATGAGGAGCCACCGTACTTCCAGACGGATCAGATGGGCAGTTTCGTTTACGCCCGGCGTTGCAAGGAGCGCGGCGACAAGGTCATCGCCATGCTCAGCCTGGAGACGATCGGGTACTACACCCGGGAGAAGGACACGCAGAGGTATCCGATCGGCGGGCTCAAGACGTTCTATCCCAGCACGGGCGATTTCATTACCTTCGTGGGCAACTTCTCCTCGCGCAAGCTGGTGAAGCAAGCGACCGGCACCTTCCGCAAGCACGCCGCCTTTCCTTCCCAAGGCACAGCCCTCCCCGGCGTGATTCCGGGCGTCGGCTGGAGCGATCAATGGTCCTTCTGGCAAGTCGACTACCCGGCGATCATGGTGACCGACACCGCGCCCTATCGCTATCCGTATTATCACCGCTCGAACGACACGCCGGACAAGCTGGACTATGAATCCACCGCGCGCGTCGTGGAAGGTCTGCAGGCGGTGGTGGAGGACCTGGCGAACCCATCGCGCTGAGCGTCGACGGTTCCATACTATTTAGCGGCGGGGCTCGCCCCGGGCTTCTGCGCCAACGAGCAGTTGTCGCAACAACTGCACCGGATGCAGCGCCCGCACCTTCGCGCCTTCGCGAATCTGATGCCGACAACTGGTGCCGGGCGCGAGGAGGACATCCTCGGCGTCGAGCAGTCGAGCTGCCGGTAGGAGGCTCAGCTCCGCGATCTTATGGGACAACTCGTAGTGATCGGGCCGGTAGCCGAAGGCGCCCGCCATGCCGCAGCAGCCGCTGTCGAGGGTAGTGAAGCGCTCGCCAAAGAGACGCGCTGGTAAAGCAGAGCCGCTGGCCTGACCGAGCACCGCCTTCTGCTGGCAATGCGCGTGCAAGGCAATGCGGCCGGCCGGCGCGGCGAACTGCGGATGCACGGCGTGCGAGCCCCAGGCCTTGTCCAGAAACTCCTCGACGAGCATCGCCTTCGCCGCCGCCTGCTGGCGCAACTCGAGATCCGTTCGGCAACGCAGGCTGAGCAAGTCATCGCGAAACGAAGCAGCGCAGGATGGCTCGCAGAAGAGGATCGCCCGGCAGTTGGCATCGCGAATGTATGGCTCAAGCTGGGCGAAGGTGCGCTCCGCCGTTCGTATGGCTTGCTTGACCATGCCCACGGACAGCATGGTGCGGCCGCAACAGCCGACCTGCGGCAGGAGTACGCGATAGCCGAACGCTTCCAACAACTCAATCGCGGCAACGCCAAGTTCAGGCTCGTTGTAGGTCGTGAAACAGTCGGCGAAGAGCGCGACCGTCGGCGCCGTGGCGGTTGCCGTCTGGGCGCTGCGGTGTTGCTTCTGCCAGCGATAGAGCGAAGGGCGGTAGGGGGGCAGGCCGCGCCGTTTGTCGATATCGCAGAGGCGCTGCATCAGCAAGCGTGCAAGCCCGCTGTTCGCCACGACGTTCGACAGGTCCGGCGCTGCGCTTGCCAGGCGCGAGAGCATCCGCGTGTGCCCGACGACCCTCGCCTTGAGCGGCACGCGCCCGATCGTCTCGTAATGTTGGTTGAGGTATTCCGCCTTGAGGCGAGCGATGTCGACGTTGGAAGGGCACTCCGTTTTGCAGGCTTTGCAGGAAAGGCACAGGTCGAGCGTCTTCAGCGTCTCCGCATCGTTCCAGATCGAATCGTCGAGTCGGCCGGCGTTGAACTGGCCGGTAATGGTCAGCCGCAAGGCGTTGCCCCGGCCGCGCGTGGAATGGCGCTCGTCGAGCGTGGCTTGGTAGGAGGGGCACATCGTGCCTTCGCCCCGTTTGCGACAGACGCCGGCCCCGTTGCACTGCTGGACCGCCCCGGAGAAGCCGTGCTGGTCGCTGTAGTCGAAGCAGGGCTCAAAGTCGGGGAAGGACAGGCCGCCTTCAGTTGAAGCAGCGCCGACGGCCTGCTCCGCACCCAAGTCGTGGGGGTTGGGGGTTACGCGGAGGTGGGTGAGCATGGGGGCCGGGCCGACGATGTTGCCGGGGTTCAGGAGGTTCTTGGGATCGAAGAGGCGCTTGATCTCAGCGAAAGCGTTGCAGATCTCCCTGCCGTAGAAGCGTTCCAGGAGGGGTGAGCGGACGCGGCCGTCGCCGTGTTCGCCAGAGAGCGCCCCGCCGAACTCGCGCACGAGGTCGGTGACTTCCTCGGCGAGGCGCTGCATGCGTTCGCGGTCGTCGGGATCGCTGGGGGCGAGCAGGGGGCGGATGTGCAGGCAGCCGACCGAGGCGTGGGCGTAGTAAGCGGCCTCCGTGCCGTGCGCTTGCACGATGCGCTCGAACGCCGCCACGAACTCGGGGAGGCGAGCCGGGTCGACAGCGGTGTCCTCGACGAAGGTGATTGGTTTGCGCAGGCCGGGCACGGCGTGCAAGAGCGGTTCCGCCGCCTTGCGCAGGGCCCAGGCCCGCTGCATCTCGCTGGGTCTCGTCAGGTGACGCTGCGGCGTGCCGGGGAGCAGTCGTGTCAGCGCTGCCAGTTGCTCACCCAGTTCCTCATCCGACGCTGCGAAGTACTCGACGTACAGCGCTGCCTGCACCGCCGGTCCGTTGTCCGCCGCCAGCGATTCGATGAAGCGCATGTCCGCGGCGTGCTCCCGGTTCAGGCGAGCGGTTTGCATGACCAGGTGATCGATGAGTTCGACCGCGGCCGGCTGCGTGGTGAGGATGGGATTGACCGCCTCCAGGGCCGCCGGCAGGGACGGGAAGCCGAGCACCGCCAGGCCCGTGCGCTTGGGCGCGGGGACGAGCTTCAGCGTCGCGGCGGCAGTGACGGCGAGTGTGCCTTCGCTGCCGCAGCAGAGGTGCGCCAGGTTCATCGCGGCTGTTCCGCCGGCTTCGTACTGGTCAAGCAGGCGGTCGAGGTTGTAGCCGTTCGCCCGCCGAACCGTCTTGGGGAAGCGGCGGCGGATCTCGTCGGCGTGGCGCGTGAGCACTGCGGCGACGTCTTGGGTCAGCCGACCCAGGCGCTTGTCTCGCTCGCTCGCCCCGGCCTCCAGCCTCGCCTCTTTCCCGTTGGCCAGGATGACGTCGAGGCCGATGAGGTTGTCGACCGTCATGCCGTAGAGGATGGAGTGGGCCCCGGCGGAGTTGTTGCCGATCATGCCTCCGAGGTTGGCGTGCCGACCGGTGGCGACGTCCGGGCCGAACATGAGGCCTGTGCCCCGCCGGGTGAGCTTCTGGTTCAGTTGGTCGAGGACGAGGCCCGGCTCGACCCGGCAGGTGCGACCTTCCACATCGGTCTCGAGGAGCCGATCCAGGTGCACGGAGCAGTCGATGATGAGGGCCCGATTCACCGCCTGTCCTGCCAGCGAGGAGCCGGCCCCGCGTGCCAGGAGGGGCAGGTGGTAGTCCACGGCGAAGCAGACGGTCCGCAGCAGATCCTCCCGGCTGCGCGGAATTACCACGCCCAGCGGCTGAACCTGGTACAGGCTGGCGTCCGTGGCGTAGAGTCCCCGATCGTGGGGGGAGAAGCGGACTTCCCCGTCAATGAGCCGGGCCAGATCGGCGGCGGCATCGGCGAGGGCGGTGGGGGATCCAGCCTGGCGGGGGTTCTTCACGCTGACTTCACCAATTCCAATTTGGCGTCGCGGGTCGTCTCGACGACACTGATTGTACGCGCAGATTGGTGAACCCAGGACGGTCGGCTGCGTCTAAGAAGTGGAGGCCGGGTCATGTTCGAGCTCCGGCCGTCGCCAGATCAACCCCCAGAGTGAGGCCAGACATGCATTTCAAACACGCGCTCAAGAGTGCGATCCTCGTCCTCGTGGCGGGAGCGACCCTCTCCGCCCCGGCGATCGCCACCGCTGCTGAGGAACTCCCCGTCCGCGAGGTGGCCCTCTTCCGCTCCGGCGTGGGCTACTTCCTGCGCCAGGGCGCTGTCCAGGACGACGCCACCATCGAGCTCTCCTTCAAGGCCGATGAGATCAACGACATCCTGAAGTCCATGGTCCTGCTCGACCTGGATGGCGGGCAGATCGACTCGGTCGGCTACGCCTCCAACGAGCCGCTCGAACGCCGCCTGGCGGGGTTTGGGCTGGATCTCTCCGGCATGCCCAGCGTGGCAGAACTCCTGTTTCAACTTCGCGGCGCGCCGGTGTCGCTGCAGCTCATCGATCGCACGGTCGAGGGGACTGTGTTCGGCGTAGAGGAGCGCCAGGTCCCTGTCGAGGACGGCGTGCCCTTGCTCGAACGCTTCGTCACCGTCGTCGGCGCTGAGGGTATGCAGACAGTGCCCATCAGCAAGATCAGCCGCTTCACCATCCTGGATCAGAAACTGCAGGCGGAGCTGGAGAAGGCGCTTGTCGCCTTGGCCGAGAGTCGCGATCCCGACAAGAAGCGGGTGACGATTCGCTTGTCCGGCGAAGGCAGGCGCCAGGTCATGGCCGGCTACGTTGCCGAGATGCCCGTCTGGAAGATGAGCTACCGCCTGATGCTGGATGACACCGGGGCGGCTCGACTGCAGGGCTGGGCCATCGTGGAGAATACGACCGACAGCGACTGGGAGGATGTGGACTTGTCGCTCGTCTCCGGTCAGCCCGTGTCGTTCGTCATGGATTTGTACGAGCCGCTCTTCATCGAACGTCCCGAGGTGGCTGTGGATGTCGTGGCTCTGGCTGATGCGCCGGTCTACGAGGCGGATCTCGGGCGCAACATGCTGCGCTTCAAAGGCGCGGAGGATCGGGAGGGCGTGGCACTGGAACGAATGCGGGGCGCTGGTAGCCGCAGCCTGGCGATGATGCCGTCCGCGGACGCCGCCGCCGGCCAATCGATCCAACTCGGCGCAGCCCTGGCGGGCGTCGCCGCCGCCGCTACGGGCAGCGTCGAGGGCGAGCAGTTCTTCTTCCAGCTCAATCGCCCCATCACGCTGGCCCGCCGGCAGTCCGCCATGGTGCCGGTCCTCAATGAGAAGCTGCCCATCGACCGCGTCTCCATCTTCAACGCTTCCCACCTGCCCAACCATCCGATGCGCGGCGTGCGCCTGGAGAACGCTTCCGGCATGGCCCTCATGCCCGGACCCGTTACCGTCTTTGACGGCAACCTCTACGGCGGCGACGCCCGCTTGCCCCGCGTCGCTGAGGACGGCGAGCAGGTGCTGAGCTTCGCCATCGATCTGGATGTCGATGTCAAGGTGGACTACAAGTCCAGCCGCTCCGGCCGAACGCTCAAGATCGTCAAGGGCGTCTTTACGGAGATCGAGAAGGTCCGTCAGCGGACGATCTACACCGCGAACAACAAGGATGTGCTCTCACGCGAGGTCGTGATCGAACACCCCAAGGATGGCAATTGGAAGCTCGTCTCGCCGCAGGAGCCCGACGCCTCCACGCCGAACTACTACCGCTTCACCGTACCGCTCGACGAGAAGAGCAGCGATGAGTTGGAGATCGTGCAGGAGCGCGAGGTCTGGAGCCGCACCATGCTGGGCAACATCGGCGTTCCCCAACTGGAAGCGTTGATCATCGATGGCGATGTCGGCCCCAAGGTGCGCCAGGCGCTCGAGCTGATCGTGGTTCGCCAGCAAGAGATCACGGGTCTGGAACGACAGATCGAAGAGGCTCGCCAGCAACTCAGCGAAATCGAACAGGACCAACGCCGCATTCGCGAGAACATCGGCAAGGTCGATCGCGACAGCGAACTCTACACGCGCTACATGAAGAAGCTCAACGACCAGGAGACGCGGATCGAGGAGCTGCAGGAACGCGGCAAGCAGCTCAGCGAGACCCTGGCGACGCAGCGGGCTTTGCTGGTCGAGCACCTGAACAATCTGGACATTGAAGGGTGATAGTGCGGTTGCGCCCGTCGGCGCATCCACTATTTAGCGGCGGGGTTTACCCCGGGCTTGACGCTGCATCCGCCGTAGAACGCGGGGCAAGCCCCCGCCGCTAAATGGGGACTTGAGACCGCCGGATTTCTCTCGCCTCGCTTGCCCGCCGCTCGTAGACTGATTTGCATCATGTCCGCGAGCGGCGGGTGATGTTTTGGCAGGCGGCGTCGTATCGCCTTGGGGACGGTCCGCTGACGGACCGCTGGAGGAAGCGCATGCCCACGCTGAGCCTGAAACCGATCAAGCGGGAGGATTTCGGCTACGACGAGGCGCGGCATCTCCTAAACCGGGCGGGATTCGGTGGCGGGCCGGCCCAGATCGAGTCGCTCGTGGCGCTTGGCCCGCAGGATGCCGTCGACCACCTGTTGAATTTCGAGGAAGCCGGAGCGGAGCCGGTCCAGGCCGGACAGTTTGACGCCGGCATCATGCAGCCTCTCTCGCAAGAACAGCGCCGCGAAGTCAACCGGGCTCGCCAGGCGCAGGATGAGCAGACGCTCGCTCGCTACCGCACCGCCCGGCAGCAGCGCCAGCGGCAGGATCGCCAGCAGATGCGCCAGATCCAGGAGTGGTGGCTTGAGCGCTTCCTGAACACGACCGCGCCGTTGCAGGAGAAGATGACGCTCTTCTGGCACGGGCACTTCGCCACCAGTTACCGCACCATCGAAGACAGCTACCACATGTTCCTGCAAAACCAGCTCTTTCGCCGGCACGCGGTGGGCAGCTTTGCCGACCTGGCGCGGGGGATCATCCGCGACCCGGCCATGCTCGAGTACCTCGACAACGACCAGTCGCGCAAGGGTCGGCCCAACGAGAACCTGGCGCGAGAGCTGATGGAACTGTTCTGCCTGGGCGTGGGCAACTACAGCGAGAACGACATCAAGGAAGGCGCCCGGGCCCTGACCGGCTACACCTTCGAAGACGATGCGTTCATCTTCCGCAACACCTGGCACGACGGCGGGGTCAAGGAGATCCTGGGTGAAAGCGGCGCTATGAACGGCGACGACTTCCTGGCGGTCATCCTGGGGCGCCAGGCCTGCGCTGAGTTCATCGCCGCCAAACTGCTGCAGTTCTTCGTGACCGGTCCCATCGACGAAGAAGATGTGCGCCGGGCGCGGCAGTACAGCAAGGTGGTCGGCAAGCTGGCGGGCACCCTGCGCCAAGGCGAGTACGCTCTCAGGCCGATGTTGCGTGAGCTCTTTCTCTCCCAGCATTTCTACGACCCGGCGCATCGCCACTGCTGCATCAAGTCGCCGGTCGAACTGCTGGTGGGCACGGTGCGTCTGCTCAAGTCGCCGCAGCGCGACATGCGGATTCTGCTCGCCGGCCTCGATCGCATGGGGCAGCATCTCATGTACCCGCCCTCGGTCAAGGGCTGGGAGGGCGGGCGCAGTTGGATCAATACCTCGACCCTGTTCGTGCGACAGAACGCGGCGACCTACCTGATCAGCGGCGACGGGCGCAGCGAGAGCGACTACAACCCGATGTCCTTGCTGCGCGGCCTGCGCGACCCGACGCCGGAGGGCGCCTGCAAGCATCTGCTGCGCCTCTGCCTGGGATCGCTGATGCGCGAGGAGCACGTCAAGACGCTGCGGGCTTTCCTAAGCGAGCACGAGGACAACCTCACCGCCCCGACGGTGAAAGGGCTGCTCGCCCTGATCACGACCATGCCGGAGTACCAGTTGTGCTAAGCATCCACCGGAGCGAGTCATCATGAGCGACCAACGAGCCTTCACGAGGCGGCAGTTCCTGCACGATGGCATGTGCCTGGTCTCGGCGACGGCGACGCTGCCCCTGTTCCTGCAGAGTTCCGCCTTCGCCCTGGCCCAGCCGGGCGGGCGGACGACATCGCGCCCCGGTGTGCCGGATGAACGCATCCTCGTCGTCATTCAACTCGGTGGGGGTAACGACGGCCTCAACACGGTCGCCCCGATCGAGAACGACGCCTACCACCGGGCCCGGCCGCAACTCGCCCTGCGCCCGCAAGATGCGCTGGCGCTGGGGAAGAGCGGCTCCGCTTCCGGCTTGGCGCTGCATCCCAGCCTGACCGGGCTCAAGGAACTCTATGACGAGGGAAACGTCGGGGTGCTGCTCGGCGTGGGCTATCCCAACCCCAGTCGCAGCCACTTCAAGTCGATGGATGTCTGGCACACCGCCGACCGCAGCGGCACGGGGCGCGGCTGGCTGGGTCGGTACTTCGACAACACCTGCGAGGGCCAACCCGATCCCGACGCCGCCATCGCCATCGGGCGCGAGGCGCCGCTCGCCCTGCACGGCAAGAAGACCTCGGCGGTGACCTTCGAGAACGCCGACATGTTCCGGTGGCGTGGCAAGGACTATGGCGAGCCCTTGGCGGAGGCGTACGACGAGTTCAATCGCCGCGAGTCGCCGCCCGCCGACGTCGATGCGGACTCGAACCTGGCGTTTCTCATGCGGACCAGCCTGGACGCCCAGCTCAGTTCCGAGCAGATCAACGCCGCCGTGAAGCGGGAGACGAGCAATCCCTACCCCAACACCAAGCTGGGGCGCGATCTGCGCCTGGTGGCGCAGATGATCAGCGCCGGGCTCTCGACGAAGGTGTACTACGTGGATCTCGGTGGCTTCGACACCCACGCCGGCCAGGCCGGCACGCACGCCCGCCTGCTGCAGACGCTTGGCGATGCCGTGCGGGCCTTTCAGAGGGACCTGACGGCCCGGGGCGAGAGCCAACGCGTGCTCACCATGACCTTCAGCGAGTTCGGCCGGCGCGTGGGGCAGAACGGGTCCGGCGGCACGGACCACGGCACCGCCGCCCCCATGTTCGTCATCGGTGACCAGGTTCGGGCAGGCGTCTGGGGCGCGCACCCCTCGCTCACGGATCTGGACAACGGCGACCTCATTTACACCGTCGACTTCCGCAGCGTCTATGCGGGCGTGCTCGAGGATTGGTTTCGCATCAAGTCCCAGCCGATCTTGCCGGGCAAGTATCGCCCGGCCCAAGTGGTGGATTCACGTTAGCGCTTGCGTGCCGCCAATTGACAATGAGGGCGAAAGAGATATGGATGTCGGCTGTCTGGTCGCGACGCGAATGAGCCTTGAGGAATAGACATGCGTCGGGGGTTGTTTAGACTGCGTTCCCAATGAGCATCGGTGGGCCGCGTGGTCTGGGCCGAGCTCGCACCTGAGGATTGGAGATTCCCCATGAAGCGTGTGATCACTGGCTTGTTTTGCGCCGCCGCCCTGACCGTTGTCGCCGGCTGCGCTGGCAGCGGTTCCTGTTGCGGTACCTGTGGTGGCGACGCCGCCGCCTGCTGTGGTAGCGACCCGGCGGCCTGTTGCGGCAGCGTCAGCGGCGAGCCGGCCTGCGCCGCCTGCGAAGCCGGCACCTGCGACGGCTCCTGCAAGGAACACTCCCACTAAGTGTGTTGTCGGTCGACGTGGGTCAGATCGGTCGGCGCAAGGGCTCTGTCGATCCGACCTGCGTCGAGCGGCGCTCGTCGGTGGGCGGCGGCGGGGAGGCTGTCGGTTCGCGGGTCTGGTTGGGCGACGTGGGTCGCGTGCGCCGGGCTGACTTGGAGAGAATCGACTGCACGTCGCTGGGCAGTTCGTCCTTCCGCGGTCGCATGGCCGGGTGCAGTGACTCGGTCTCGCCGCTGTTCTGGATCTGGGTCCGCGCCTTGCGCACGGCCTCCATGGCCAGGGCCGGCGTGTTGGTCTCGTTGTGCATTTCGCTCTCGAACTGCAGGACCGTCTTGCAATCGTCCGAGACGGCGATCTGGAAGCGCAGCAGGATGAGGGAGGCCAGCACCACCACGAAGACGGGCAGCACGATGTTCGCCCCCAGGACTGCTGCGGAGGCTGCCAGGCCGGCGTCGGCGGTGGCTTGCGGGGCGGTGTCGATCATGTACTGGTAGCTGGGCAGAGCCCCCGGGAAACCCAGGGCGGGGAAGACTTCGCCCCAGGGCGCCAGCGAGAGCGCCAGGAGCATGGCCGTGCAGGCGGCGCTGGCCACGCGCGGCAAGGCCATGAGCTGCGCCTGACTCGCCACAATCACCGCCACGAGCAACTGTCCGGCCAGCAGGAAGGCGGCGAGCATCGCCACGGCTCGACTGATGCCGATGGCGGCGGCGAAGATGAAATCGTACTTGGTGGCGACAGCGTTGACGCCCGCCATTCCCGAATCGCCGGCCGAGGCGTCCGCGGGGTTAGCCGGTGCGGCCGCCGCCGCGGCGGCGACGCGCCGATCCTGGTCGGTCACGACGAGCGGGACATCTTCGGTGGGCTGGGCCTCGATGTGGGCGTAGCGCAGGTCCGTGTAATGCACCAGGCCGAACGTCAAGAGCTGCACCACGCCGCAGAGCACGATGAGCGAGCAGGTGGCGGCGATACCCCGGCGGCGCTGACGCAGGGCGCGGAGGTAGGGCTGGGCAAGATCGATGGACATGGCGATAACTCCGCGCAAGGGGAACCACGGTCTCGCTGGGAGTATCGACCAGTCCGCGAACCGAGTGGATGTGCCCAGAGAACCACCAGCTTCCCCGGGCGTCCCGGCCCAGTGCGGTCGGCACAAGTGGTACATTCGGGCGGCTGGACTGGGCCGGGTCAGGCGGGTAGAGTTTTCAGAAGTTCTTGAAAACTACCGCCCGCCCCCCAGCCGAGGCCGCTTGCCCGCTTGCCCGCCTGAACCAGCCAGGAGCCCCCCGTGCCACCGGCGCTGCCCACATCCCGGGATCATCACGCCACGCCCCAGGTCCGTCCCGATTGTGCCGGCACCGATCCGGGCCTGCTCCGGGCCGTGGTGGCGGCAGAGGCGCGATTGACCGGGGAGCAGGCGCTGGCGCTCTACCACGAGATGCCCCTGCTCGAACTCGGACGCTGGGCCGACCGGCGCTGCCGGAGGCTGCATGGCGACTCGATTCGCAGCTACGTCATTGATCGCAACATCAACTACACCAACGTCTGCACCGCCCATTGCACCTTCTGCGCCTTTCGCCGCGATGCCCGCGACCACGACAGCTACACCCTGAGCACCGAGGAACTGCTCGCCAAGATCGCCGCCCTCGACGAGATCGGCGGCACCCAGATTCTCCTGCAAGGCGGCATGAACCCCGAGCTGCCCCTCGACTGGTACCTCGATCTTCTGCGGCGGATCAAGGAAGCCTTCCCGCACATCCACGTGCACGGTTTCAGCCCACCGGAGTTTATGGAGTTCGTCGACTTCTTCGACGCGCCCGGAGCGGACCTGCGCCAGAAGCTGCTCTGGGTCATGCGGCGAATGAAGGAGGCCGGGCTCGACTCCATCCCCGGCGGCGGCGGCGAGATCTTCGCCCAACCGGTCCGCCGCCGCATCGGCTACGACAAGTGTGGCGCCAGGGATTGGCTCACCGTCATGAACGTCGCCCATGAGCTGGGCATGTTCACCTCCGCCACCATGATGTTCGGCCACATCGAGGGCATCGCCGACCGCATTCACCACATGCTGCTGGTGCGCCAGTGGCAGGACAAGGCGATCGCCGACTTTGCGGCGGGTACCGACGACGCTGCCGCGGGCGGGCGCTACAAGGCGTTCATCAGTTGGCCGTTTCAGCGGCAGAACACGCCGCTGGGCCGCCTGCCGGAGTGGGGCCGGCAGGATGGTGAGCAGGGCGAGTTTCCCGGCGATGTGGTGGCGACCGTCGACGGCGACGGCGATGACCAGGCGCACCCGCTCTTCGCCAAGCGTTTTCGCCTGGCCGGTTCAACCGCGTACCTGCGCACGCAGGCCCTGAGTCGGCTGGTGCTGGACAACATCTACTCCATCGGCTCGAGTTGGGTGACCATGGGGCCGCACCTCGGCCAGGTGGCCCTCTTCTTCGGGGCCAACGACATGGGTTCGGTGATGATGGAGGAGAACGTCGTCTCGGCGGCGGGCACGACGTATTGCATGAGCGAAGCGGTCTTGTGCAAGCTCATCCGCGGGGCCGGATTCATCCCCGCCCAGCGCGATAATCAATACAACCTGCTGCGCCTGCACGACGGTCCGGACAGCCCCGACCTGGGGGTGAAGGACTGGACGACGCAGCGCCTGGAGATGGTGCAGCACGGCGCCAACGCGGAGCCGGAAACGGTGGAGCTGAAGGTGACGGTAGGGCAGAATGAGCAAGGCACGTCGGTGGGCTGATCGGTGCTTCCCTCGGGGGGGAGGGCACGGCGGCGCGGAGAGTTCAATACGGGCACGCCTGTCCGTACTCGCTGAGCAGGGCTCCGAGGTCGGCCTGGTCGGTGTCACCATCCCCGTCGATGTCGCCGCCGTCGTCCACGCCGTAGGCGGCGAGCAGGATCCCGAGATCCGCCTGGTCGCGCACGGCGTCACAGTTCAGATCGCCCGGGCAGGGGGGGCACCTCCTGCAGCACCCAGTCGACGGCGTTAAGGAGGAGCTGCGCGTACTCCGGATCCGCGACCTCGCTGGCGGAAATGAGCGTGGAGAAACTCACGGCCCGGCCTTGGCAAGAGCAGCGACCCACGAGGCCTTCGCCACCGGCATAGTCGCTGCCGAAGTACACCCGGGCGCCGGTCTTCGGATGCAGCCCGATCTCTGTGCCGCCGTCGATGACATCAGTCGGGAACTCGAATGTGTCGGGCAAACTCGAGGTCAAGATCGGATCGGCAGTCACGATCGAGTAGGTGATCGGGTTGGCGCTTCGATAGCCCCAAGAGGGGGCGGCGGGCAGAACCTCATGCAGCGCTGGGAGGTTCGAACCGTTGCCCCACAGGATCCATTCACCGGTGATGAGTCCGCCGCCGGCCCGCACGAAGTCGCGCACGGCTTCCTGTCCGGCAAGGGGCATGTCCCCCATGCCGACGCTGTAGCTGTTCATGGTGAGCACGACGTCGTACTGGCCGATGTTCGCGCCGTCGAAGAGCCCGTAGCGCGGGCCGATCGTGACGATGTGCCCTTGACTCTCAAAGAGTGTCTGCAACTGGGCGTCGACGTCGGCGTTGGCGGAACTGAGAACGAGCACTTCGCCGGCGGAGGCGGCGGCCCCCGCGCACAGGCTGATGGTGAGCGTCGCGGTGAGAAAACGAGCAAGGTCCGAGAGCGCGTGCATTGCAGGTCTCCTGCGAGGTGGGCGGGACACAGTCCATCCTCCCGCCTTGTGGAAGCGCACGAAGGGAGGCGGCGCTTCGCTCGGATTCGGGAACTTGCTTCCCAGGGGGCGCAGGCACAAGAAAAGCCCGCGCCAGGCGGGCTGGTGATTTCGGAGAGATGGGAAGGTCAGGGGCTCTCAGGGACAGGGATCGCCGTAGAGGCTGAGCAGCATGCCGAGGTCGGCTTGATCGGTGTCGCCATCGCCGTCCAGATCGCCGCCCTCATCGCGGTTGTAGGAGGCCAGGAGCACGCCGAGATCGCCTTGGCCGATGGAGCCATTGCAGTCGAGGTCGCCGAGGCAGGGAGGTGAATCCAGGGCTGCCCAGTCCATGGCGTTGCCGAACAGGCGCGCGTAGTCCGGGTCAGCGAGTTCCAGGGGTCCCATGATCGTCGAGAAGCTGAGGACGCGTCCGAGGCAGTAGCTACGACCGACGACACCCGCGCCGTCGGCGTCGTTGCTGTCGTAGTAAATCACGCCGTTGAGTCTCGGAACAAAATGCGACTCAGTGCCACTAGCGTTGTCGGCGGTGAAGGCGAAACTATCGGCGACTCCCTCATTCAGCACCGGATCAGGCATCAGCGCGGTGCAGACCGTTCCATCGACGGCGGTGTTGGTCTGCCAGGCGTTCGTACCGACGATTGAGAGCACTTAACCGATGATCTGAAGTTGGCTGCCGCTCGACTTCCAGTTGACCCACTCGCCGGTGACGAGCCCGCCGCCGTCGCGGACGTACGCCTCGATCGCCATTTGGGTCTCGAGCGGCATGTCTGCTGCGCTCCAGTTGCTGCGGATGACGAGCAGGATCACCTCCGGGTCGCCGATGTCGCCGGGGAGCAACTCGTAGTACCTCGGGCCGACTGTGACCGTGTGCCCCTGCGTCACCAGGGCGTCTTGCATGGCGGTGTCCAGGCCCGCATCGCCACCCGAGACGATGAGCACCTCGGCGCTCCCTGCGGCGGCCACCCAGACGCCCAGAGCGAGGGTCACAGCCCCGATTGACTTGAGTCTTGAGTGCATCGACATCTCTTCGCCTCCAAAGCAGTGTGGAGTACCCGTTCCTCGTCCTTTTGAAGGATGCGTCAAGCGGGTGAAGAGGCAACTTGAGAGTGATGACAGCGGTCGTTTTCTGCAAGGAGGAGGGCCGTCTGTCCTTCTTGCCTCAGCGCAGAAGAAAGCCCGCGCGAAGCGGGCTGGAAGTTTGTATTCAGTCTGGGGTTTGGGCTGACGAATCAGCCCTTCTTGTCGGCGGCGATCTTCTCGTTGTATTCCTCGGCGGGCATGTCCTCGACTTCCGCCTCGGAGATGATCTGGTCCAGCACCTTGTGCTCGCGGATCTGCTGGGCCAGCGACTGGATGCGACCGGTCTTGATGAGTTCTTGGCGCAACTGCTCGGGACGCATGCCGCGACTGGCGGCGAGTTGGGCGATCTGACCGTTGACCTCCGCCTCGTTGATGGAGATCTCCTTCTCCTGGGCCAGGCGATCGATGATGAACATCGCCTTCAACTCCTTGCGCGAGGACTCCTCGGAGGCGCTGCGCTGCTCGGCAATACGGGACTCGACCTCCTCGGCCGGTACGCCGCGGTACATCAGGTCCATGCGCGTTCGTTCCAGGTTACGAGTCACCTGAGAGGCAGTCAGCTTCTCAGGGAGTTCGAAGTCGACGCTCTCCAGGAGGAACTTGGCGACCTGCGAGCGCATGGCCTGGAATTGCTCGGCGACGATGCGTTGTTCCAGGCGGGCCTTGAGTTGCTCCTGCAACTGAGACTCCTCGGTCATGCCGAACTGCTCGAGCAATTCCGCGACGGGCGCCGGCACCACGCGCTCGGCCTTCTCGGTGGCGAACTCGATCTTGAGGCTCTTGCCGCGCACTTCTTCGTTCTCGTGGTTGTCCGGACCCTTGCAGGTGATGGTCTTGGTCTCACCTGCCTGCGGGTGCCCGAGTTGCTTGGCGAAGTCGTCGACCATGACGCCGAGGATGGCGCCCTTGCCTTCGGCTTCCCCGGGGGGGAATCTGCACGACGGCCCCGGGCAGATCGAGCAGAACGTTGCCCTCGGTGTCACGCATGATGCCGTGCCCCGTGAGATAGGTCCCGTCTTCCGGCTCGCCCTCGATCGGCTCCAGCGTGCCGTGGTAGAGCTGGAAGGTCTTGAGTTCCTTGGCAATCATCGCGTCGTCAACTTCCGCCACGGGGCGGTTGATCTTGAGGCCGGCGGTGTCGGGCAGCTCGAAGTCGGGGGCGACTTCCACGGAGACGCTGAACTTCAGCGCCTTACCCTCGACGATCTCGAGATCCTTGAGCTCGTCGGCGGCGGGCTCGCCGAGCACGCGGAGCTTGTTCTCTTCGACGGCTTCGGAGTAGGCGGCGGCGACGAGCTGGTTCTTCGTCTCATCGCGGACGCTCTTGCCGAACTTCCGCTCCAGAAGCCGGCGCGGGACGCGGCCCTTGCGGAAGCCGGGGACCTGGGCTTCGGAAGCGAAGGTCGCGAAGGACTCTTCCAGCTTCTCATTGACCTTCTCCGCGGGGATCTCGATGGAGATCTCCTTGAGAGCGGGCCCCTTGTCGGTGATGGTGATGTTGAAGTCCGAGGTGGTGGTTTCGGGTGCCGAATCGTTCATGATGTGGGGTGATCCTGTCGGTCAAGTCGCGAACGCCTGTCCCCGACCGAAGGGGTCAGCCAAGGCGTCCGATGCTGCACGTGCAGTAAGAGCGAATCCGCCCAAGGGGGCGGAACGGCACAGGATAGCAGGGGAAGGCGGAGGGGCAAGCCTGGGCCCTCCCAGGGACCGGGGAGGGCCCGGGACACCTCCGAGACCGCCAAGGCAGGAGAACGCCGCCGGCGCGGGCCGACGGCGTGAGAGGAAGGAGCTGGGGAAAAGGGGCGATAACCGGGGGATCAGGCGGTGGTTCAGACCGGAGCGCAGTGACCGCCAAAGACGGCGAGGAGAATGCCCAGGTCGGCCTGGTCGGTGTCGCCGTCCCCATCGATGTCGCCGCCGGCGTCCACGCCGAAGCTGGCGAGAAGGATGCCGAGGTCGGCCTGGTCGATGACGCCGTCGTAGTTCAGATCGCCATCACAGCCGACGAAACGTTCATCGTCGTCTTCGAAACCGGGCAGCTCGGGCAGGGCCCCGGGGGCGGGACGCAGGACGACAGCGAGAACGCTGTCGATGCCGTTGCCGTCGATGCCGGGGAAATTGGCCAGCCAGCCGCCGCCGCAGACGCAGGCGGCGAAGATGTGCGACTGGCTGCAGTCGACCTGGAGGCCGTTCCAGAAGCCGCAGAGGTTGCCGCAGCCGATGCCACCGCAGCCCGTGGGGTCGTTGGACTGGCCGAAGCCGGGGACAAACTCCGAAGCGAGCACGGTGCCGTTCGGATCGACAAGCTCCACGATCATGTCGAGGGCCAGGCCGTTGGGCTGGCCGTTCCACTCAACGTAGCCGCGCACTTCAATGTCGAGGAAGCCGGCGGGAGCACCGGGAGTAGGGCGGGCGCTGACGGCTTCGATGCCGCGGGCCCAGTAGATCGGCTCGCCGTCGTAGTCGACGAGAATGGTGTCGTCGTCGCGCCGGGTTTCCGTGACGCCGCCGCCGCCGGGGACGAGCGAACAGGAGACGCCGCCGGGAATGGCCAGGGGGAAGTCGGGCCATTCCGGTGGCGAGGTCTCTTTGCAGGCACAGTCGGTGATGCCTTGGATGATGTCTTCCGTGATGCAGTGGAAGGTGACGCCGTTGCCGCCGTAGTCGCCGTCGCCGCATTCGGCCGCGCCGCAGTCGTTGCCGTCGAGGCATTCGGTGAAGTTGGGGCCGGCGGAGGCGGGGATGGTGAAGGAGTCAATGACGGTGCCGTCGAGGGCGAAGACGAGTTCCGTGGTCAGATCCACGGGGGCGCTCAGGTTGCTCGAACCAATGCTCCAGACGACGAAGATCCGGGCTGGGCCACTGGGGTCGGCGGGATCCGGATAGACGGCCAGCGCCTCGGCGCGGCGGTTCCATTCCGGAGCCGACTGTCCCAAGGCGGAGGGGCCGACAAGCATGCTGAGGGCGGCGAGGGCCAAGACTGGGGTGGGCACGTTCATGGGGAGATCCTTTCACAAGTCGCGAAGAGGTGTCAGGGGTGAAGCGATGTGTGGGCGACTGCTGATAACTAGCCGGCCCCCGGCCTGTTCTGACAGGGGAGGGGGCAAAACTGATTAGAAGATCAAAGTACATCCAGATCGGGATTCCGCCGGGAAGTGCGGATTCGATCCCCCGATGCGAGGGCTTGCGCAAAGAAAGCGCCGCCCGGAAGGCGGCGCTCGTTGGAGCTGTTTGCAGTTGGAGGCGGCAGGCCGGCCCGCGCTCAGATCGGGGCGAGTCGACTACTCGCAGGGCTGTCCATACACCGAGAGCAGCAGGCCCAGGTCGGCTTGGTCGGTGTCGCCGTCGCCGTCCAGGTCGCCGCCGTCATCGGTGAGGTAACTGGCGAGCAGCAGGCCGAGGTCTGCTTGTCCGATCTCACCGTCGCCGTTCAAATCACCCAGGCAGCCGCTGTCTTCCGCGACAATTCCGGAGATGACGAGTGCGAAGCCTTGGGTTCCTTCGTTGACCGCGAAGCCGCTGACGCGGACCGTCCACTCGCCGGTCGCCGGCGCGAGGACATGCACTTGTTCGACGTTGTTGCGATCGTCCTTGCTGCCGTCGGGCACGGACACGCCGCCCGCGAAAACGTTGCCCAGGTAGGCGGTGCGGTCCGGGGCGATGACTTCCAGATCCAGGTCGTTGATGGAGGCGAAGGAAGCGCCGGCGGCGGCGGGGGGGCTCGGTGAAGACCAGCGTCACCTTGAGCTTCTCGGCGGAACTGTTGACCGCGAAGGTTCGCTCGAAGACGTCGCCCGTGGAGAGGCCGTCCGCATTCCAAAGGTCCGTCAGCAGCAGGGCGCGATCCTCGCCGGCGAAGTGCAGCGCCTCATCGGCCAGCACGCGTCCCCAGCCCTCGGTGTTGCTCGGGTAACCGCTGACGCCGGTCATGTCGACGGCGGAGTTGAGCAGCGTCGCCTTGATGAGCGTGCCGCTCGGGGTGAAGGCGTCGAGGAGGTTGGCGCTACCGGAGGGATAGAAGCCCTCCGTGTAGTACTGGCGCACCAGCAGGCCGGTGGCGGCGACGGCGGGGCTGGCCATGGAGGTCCCGGTCTTGGCCGTGGTGCTGCAGGAGGTGCTGCTGCGGGCGGCGATGGTGCTGCAACCCGGAGCGTAGATCTCGGGCTTGCGCCGACCGTCGCTGGTGGGTCCGCGCCCCCCCGTGCAATGAAACGCCTGGTTCGGTGTGTCCTGGGAAGCGCCCACCGCCAGCAGGTTCTTGGCGTTCTCGGGGTTCTTCAGCAGCGTGCCGTTGGTCACGGCGAGCATCGCCACCGACTCTTCGTTCTCGTAGAGGAAGGCGTCGAAGCCGCGGCAGAGACTGTCGTACGAGGTCGTGCCGTCGTTGCCCCAACTGTTCGTGTGCACGCGAGCGCCTTGGCCGTGATGCTGGTTCAGGGCGGACTTGATGGCGGACTCGTTAAAGCTGGGAATCCTGTCGTAGACGAGCTTGCCGAGGTAGGCGATGCCGCGATTGTTGTCATCCGCATAGGCGTCGCCGACCGCGATGCCGGCCACGTGCGTGCCGTGTGAGTAGGAGTTGAGCGAGGCGTTGTAGGCGAGGATCTTGCGGTGATCCGGGCCGATGGGATTGCTGGGATCGTCGAAGGCGCAGTGATCGTGATCGATTTGGCTGTCGAGGATGCCGATGATCTGGCCTTCGCCGTGCAGGCCGGCGTCGTACAGAGGCGTGACCCCCGAGACATTGCTTTGCACGATCCAACGATTGGTATTGCTTCGCAGCGTCAGTTCCGGGGCGTGCTCGATGAACTGCACCTCGGTGAGCGCTGCCATCGCGTTGAGTTGGTAGAGCGGCGCCGTCAGGTGCAGCGTCGGGTTGCCCGCCAGGGTTTCCATCCGGACCAGGGTCACGCCGTCGAAGGTGGCAAGCGAGTCGATCGTGCCCTGCGCCTGGGCGCCCTGGAAGAGCGTCAGCACCAGCGCCGCCTCGCCTTGGCTGCTTAGAAGCTGTCGTTCGGGCGTGCTGAAGGTCAGCGTCTCCATGTCGGGCGCGATCTTCCAATCGTTCTGATACACCCCTGCCCAGAGGAGAAAGTCCACCTGCGCCAGTTCCGCCGGCGTGACCTCAGCCAAATCGGCGAGGTAGGCGTTGCTCGGGAGGTAGTCACCCAACACCACCCCCAGATCCGCCAGGGCGGCGCGCCGGGCGGGCGTCATGGGACCGTCAAGCTGAAGCACATAGCGCGGTTCGTCGGAGAACTGTGACGGCGGGTGAATCAGCAGGTTCGCCAGGCGCGCCGTATCGACGTCACCCACCGACAGATTCAGGACACCCACGGCAGGTTGCACGGCCAGGCTATCAGTCGATCCGAATGCAGCGCCGTCGGCGGCGAGCGTCGTTCCCGCAGCAAGGAGTAGGGCTCCCGTCGCCAGCCAAGTAAGTCGATGCGTCATGGGCATGGTCAATTCCTCAACTCCCGGCCGCGGTGGGGGGGCAGCCGTCTCTCTATCTCTCGGCATGAATGGGTGTGACGATAAGCGTGCGGAGTCGCACAAACGAAGTTCCAGCCTCTCATCATTCGCAGAACACAGGCCCGCGGCTCGCGCAAAACCGGAAATCTGTCCGGAGAATCGCCGCCGCAATCGCCGACGTTCGACTCCGGTAAACCACATTTCCTTGGAGTTGCTGAGGAGCGAGGCCGCCTCTGCTAGGCCATGCGGGCGTACAACTCGTAGGAAAGGGCCGGCTCGAATCCCAGCTTCTCCACGATGCGCGCCATGGGGGCGTTGCAGGTCGAGGCGTGCACCTGCGGTCGCAGTCCGCGCCGCAGCGCCTCGGCCAGGCCGGCTTGCAGGACCGCGGTTCCAAAGCCGTTGTTGCGCAACGACGGGTAAGTCTCGGTGGCCAGATCCGCCTCCCCCGCCGCCAGGTAGAAGGCGCTGCAGGCGGAGACGATCTTGTTCTGCTGCACGATGGCGTAGCCGAAGGCAAGATCGAGGAACTCCTCGGCGCTGCGGTACGGCTGGATCAATCGCTCCAGTCCGGTCTCGGCGAGCTTGGGAAGCAGTGGGGCGCTGAGCTTCAATACCTTCGGCGAGGCGCTGGCTGACATCGGTGAGACGCCGCCGGCAGGGAAGCGCCACTCCGAGCAACTCAGCCGGTTCACCTTCCCCGACCAGGCGTCACTGACCGTGCCCAGCCAGGAGACGGGGGCGTGGATGGAGGCCCCGCTGGGCAGTTCCCCCAAGGCCGCCTCCACGCCGTTCGCCCGGTCGTCGCCGGCGAAGTAGATGTCGTTGCCGCGGCCGACCTGGGCCGCCTGCTCGCCAAAGCAGCGCACTTGATCAGGGCGGTGGGCGAGAAGCCAGTGCAGACCCACGAGGTCGCAGGGAAGAGTCGTGAAGAAGGACGCCACAGATGCCATGATTCGTCTTATCGGCCAAACCAGCCGATTCCTTGCCTCAGGGCGCGAAACCGGTCTTAATCCGGCTCCGCTTCACTCCGCTCTCCGGCTCGCGCCAGGCTCACCTCGTCAAGCTGCTTGAGCGGATCGAGTCGATGCTGCTCGTTGAGCAGGAGCGTCCGAGTGTACAACTCCCGGGCACGTTGCGGGCGCTGAAGTTCCCAAGCGAGGTCCGCGACTTCCAAGCAGAGCGTCAGGCCGTGCGGGTCGAGCTGCAGGGCTCGCTCGGCGTGCTGGAACGCCTCGTCGGCGAACTCCGCCTGGCTCGTCTGTTCGAAGGCACGAGCGCACACACCCATCGCCAGACGATGGTGGCTGGCGTCGTCGGGATAGCGCTCGGCCAGGTCCCGGGCCCGCCGCAGCGCCTCCTGCAGGGCTACCGTCGCCTCCCCCCCTTGGTTGAGTTGCTCGTGCGCGTAGGCCCGGGCCACGCACAGGCGCGCTGCCTCCAACCGTGGTTCGGGCGAGCCCGGCTGGATTTCGAAGGCCCGCGTCAGTTGGGCGATCGCTTGTGGTATCAGCGCCACCTCCAGCGAAGCCAGCCCCGTCGTCTCCAGATAGGGCACGAACTGTGGGTGCGTGGCGCTGAGCGTGGCCACGCCCTGCTCGCGCAGCATCCGCTCCATCGCGTGCAAGGCCAGGCGCTGCTGCGTCATCGGCAACTGCTCAAGTTCCCCGAGATCCCAGCGAATCGTGGCGGCGGGCTGCAGGAGGCGCGCCGCCTGGCGCAAGTGCGCCTGCCGCTGCCGGACGGGGAGGTAGCCGAAGAGCAGCAGGGCGATGGCCGCCACGACAAGGACTCCACCCGGCAAGCGCCTTGCCAGCGACACCCGCTCCGTTTCCTGCGATTCGCCTGCCCGCAGACTCAGGGCGGTTCCCCCGGCAAGACCCAGCAAAAGAAAGGCCAGGGCCGCCGAGCCGGGTTGGGTGGCGGTCATTTCGATCTGGGTGTGGGCGATGAGCACCGCCGCCGCCCCCAGCAGCGCCGCCCGTTCCACCACAGAGTTGGCCGATTCTCGGCGCAGGGCGCGCCAGGCCGCCTGCGCCAGCAGCGCGAAGAGCGCCCCGCCCGCCAAGCGTGCCACGAGATCCGGCAGGGCCAGCGTCGCCGCCTCGAATCGCAGCGCGATGATGGCGAGGAAGACCGCGGTCAAGGCCGGCACGGTGTCGCGTCGCAACAAGCCGCCCGCTGACGGTTCCGCCTTCGGCTCGCGAGCATCTGCCTTGCCGCCGGAGAAGAGCAGGCCACAACGCTGGGCGAGCCAGATGAAGAGGGCCCCGAGCGCTGCGCCCCCAACCCCCAGCGTCGCCAGGTAGTCAAAGAGCACCGAGTGGGGGCTGGTGATCTCCTCCGGGCTGAAGGCGGGCTTGAAGATGAGGTACGCCGCCTTGAAGTCGTCGGGGCCGACGCCGAGCAGCGGCTGGTGCACGAAGATGCGCAGGGCGCCCATGAGGTAGTGCCAGCGGAAGAGCAGGCTCAGGTCCTGCTTGGGATCGATCACTTCGCCAAGCACCGCCCCACGAACCACGACCACGAACAGCACCAGGGCGATCAGCGCCGGTCCCAGCCACCGTGCCAGCCGGCCTGCGACCGTCGGCGTCCTGCGCAAGAGAACCAGCGCCGCCACAACGAGCAGGCCCAGCAGCGCCGCCCCGGCCGCTCCCTTGGAGTGCGACAAGGCCAAGCTCGCCACCGAGACAATCAAGCCCAGTGACGATCCCACGACGAGCAGCGGGGCGCGGCGCCAGCGCCGAAGCGCCGCCCCGGTCAGCACCAGCCAGGCAGGCAGGCAGGCGGCGACGATCGAGCCGTAGACATTGGCCAGGCCGAACCACGCCGAAGCTTCGGGTTGCGCCAATCGTCGCTCAAACAGCCGAGATGCCGCGGATCCGGGTTGATGTCCTTGGGCAGCGAGTTGCTGGGCTCGATGGGCTTCGAAGAAGTCGAGCGTGCGCCCGTGTTCGACGAAGACCTGGTAGCCGCCGCGCAGCGCCAGGGCCCCGACGAGACCGAGACAGAGCGCCAGCGAGAGTCGGCGCAGTTGTGGATCCGAGGCGAAGTGCAGGGCCGCCAATCCCGTGGCGATCGCCGCGATCCAGGCGCTGCCCACGCGCAAGTTCCCGGCGTCGCCGGCCGCGTGAATCGCCACGAAGATGGCGCCGATAAGCGCCAGGAGCAGCGGCAGCATTCGCAGACGCTGCGCCGTCAGTAGCACGATGCCCGCCGCCCCGATCGACAGCACATCGAGGAGCAACGACCCGGCCGGTCCCACGCCGCTCGTGGTAAGCAACGTCAAGAGCGGATTCTGATCGAAGTAGACCTGCGGCGCCAGGACGATCAGGCAGCGAAAGAGCGCCAGAGCGACGACCGCCAGGGCTGCGCCTCGTTGGAGCAACTGTCGCGGTGTCACGGCTGCTCGCTCCGGCGTTGATGGCGGGCGGTTGCCAGTTCCAGGGCTGCCAGCACGCCGAGGATGCAGGCGGTTTGCAGGAAGACGAGAATCGCCTGGTAGCCCTCCAGCTTGGCCAGGGCGATGCCGCCGACGCCGGTGGCGATGGTGCTGGCGTGAATGACGAACACCGCCCCCCGCTTGCTCATGCCCAGGCGCACCAGGCGATGCGAGAAGTGCTGTTCATCGCCGGTCAGGGGGCTGCGCCCCTGGCTCAGCCGCAGACCCACGACGCCGACGAAGTCATAGAGGGGCACCGCCAAGATGATGAGCGGCATGAAGAGGGCCGTGTACCCCACGCCCAAGGCGCTGCGCGTCTCCGCGCCGGCCTGGATATCGCCGAAGTAGGTCGTGCGCACGGTCAGGAACGCCAGCAGGAAGCCCAGCACCAGCGATCCGCCGTCACCCATGAAGATGCTCGCCGGGGGACGGTTGAAGATGAGGAACCCCAGGCAGGCCCCGATGATGAGCGCCAGCAGCATGGCGATGAACCACTGCTGGTTGAGGCTGGCGGCGGTGAGGAAGATGGAAGCCGCGATGGCCACCACCCCACCCGCCAAGGCGTCCATGTTGTCCAGGAAGTTGATGGCGTTGGTCACCACCAGGAACCAGAGCAGCGTCACGCCCACCGAGCCGACGTAGCCCAGCGGCTGCGGCAGCGTGCCGTCGAGGAGCATCAAGAGGCGCGTGTCAAAGCCGACGATGAGGATGCCCGCTGCCAGCACCTGCACCGCCAGTTTCAGCCAGGGGCCGAGGGGCTTGCGATCGTCGATCAGCCCCAGCAGGTGCAGCATGGTCATGCCGGCGACCAGGCCGAGCACCATGGGCGTGCGGGAGCGGATGCCGGGCAGGTGAGTGGCGAGCGGCTCGAAGATCCCGCCGAGGTTCTCCGGGTTGAGCACGTGGGCGAGGGCGAGGCCGAGGAGCAGCGGGGCGGTGATCGTCAGGTAGATGGCGATGCCGCCGGTGTTGGGCACCCGCCGCAGCTCCGTCTTGACATGCCCCGCGACGCCCTGTGAATCGAGCGCTCCCAGGCGCGATCCGAAGCGGCGGGCGGCGGCGGTCAGGGGCAGCGCCAGCAAAAATCCAGCCAGGATGAGGAAGATGAGGGCTTGGATCACGGCTGCAATCCTACCGCAGAGTCGCTGTCACCCCAACGTCGCCGCCGCCGCAGCACGCGGAACCGCGGGAATCGAAGCCGGAGATCCCAGAGGCGATCCGGTCGGGCGGTCGGCTAGAGCACCTTGTGTTCATTCGTAGCGGTTGGTCTGAACTTGAGGCGGTGGGGCGGGCGTCTCGCCCGCCGGAAACACCGTCACACCACCGAGTTCGGCGGGCGGGACGCCCGCCCCACTCCACGGGACTGCACCGTGGACGCCACCGATGAACGAGAGATGCTCTAGCAGGCCGCTAAGCAACCCTGCCCGGAGGCGTGCTGATGTATTCTGCTTGCGGACTCGGCATGGAGGCCCCTGATGCGTGGACAAGTCGATCGGCAACAGACCCTGTTCGTGGCGTTCAACCTTGAGGATCGGGTGCCGGCGGATCATCCGTTGCGACCCATCAAGGCGTGGTGCGACAAGATCCTGGCGGGCATGAGCCGCGACTTCAACCGGGCCTACGGCGAGACGGGACGCGTGGGCATCCCGCCCGAGTCGCTGCTCAAGTGCCTGCTGCTGCGAGCTCTGTTCGGCATTCCCAGCGAGACGCGTCTCTGCGAGGCCTGCGAGTACAACCTGCTGTACCGCTGGTTCATCGATTGGCCCTTGGAGAAGCCGATGTGGACGCAGGAGGCGTTCAGCATGAATCGGCCGCGCTTCGAGAAGCATGATCTCGCGCGTAAGTTCTTTGAGCGGGTGGTGGCGGAAGGGATCGCTGAGGGCGTGATGCAAGACGACCGCTTCAGCGTGGATGGCACGCTGATCCGTTCCCTGGCGGGGCACAAGTCGCTCAAGCCGATTGATGATGATTCGGAGGATGACGATCTGAACAGTTGGGGCGAGTTCAAGGGTAAGAGGCGCTCCAACGCCACGCATCGCTCCCTGGTGGATCCCCAAGCTCGCTTGGCGGGCCGTGGCGGGGAAGCGCACCTGAGCCATTCACTGCATCTGCTGACGGGCAGCGAAAGCGGCCTTTGTCTGGCGGTGGCGGTGGACGAGGCGAACGGCCGGGCGGAACGGCAGAACGCCATCGCCATGCTGGATCGGGTGCGGAAGCGGCACCGGATTCAGCCGGCGGTGCTCGCTGCCGACGCCGGGTACGGTACGGGCGACTTCCTCTGCGCCATCGAGGATCGCGGCATCACGCCGCACGCCGCCATGTCGGTTCAGCCGATCGTGGGCGACACGGAGCGGCATCGGTCGCGGCGGCGGATGAAGCGGCGGCAGCGCTGCAAGTCATACCGTGTGAGTCAGCGACTGCGGCGGATGATTGAACCGGTGATCGGCTGGTGCAAGGATGTGGGTGGTCTGAGGCGGACGCGCTTCCTTGGCAGGCAGCGAATACGGGACGACGCCATGCTGGTGGCGTCGGCATGGAACTTGTTAAGGATGGTGCGCTTGACGTAGAGCAGTACGGTAACGGACGCCGAACGGCGAGGCGCGGCGGCGACAGGATGAGCACGAAACACAGTTGCAATCGCTCGCGGAGATGGGAAAGAGAGAACATCCGGCCGTTGCTTAGCGGCCTGCTAGCCCATCTCCGCTTCGAGTTCCGCCATGACTTCATCGGGGATCTCGAAGTTGGCCCAGACCTGCTGCACATCGTCCTGTTCTTCCAGCATCTCCATGAGCCGCAGCGTCCGGCGGGCGTCGTTGGCGTCGCAGGTGATGGTGTTCAGGGGGACCATGCGCACCTCGGCCTGCTCGATCTCCACGCCGGCCTCATCCATGGCCTGGCGCACATTGAGCAGGTCCGTCGCCTCCGTGGTGACCACCCACATGCCGTCTTCAAGCTGGATGTCGTCGGCGCCGGCTTCGATGGCGACCTCGGTGAGGCGCTCCTCGTCGGCCTTCTCCTCGCTGACGTTGATGATGCCCTTGGCCTGGAAGTTGAAGGCCACGCAGCCGTTGGCCCCGAGGTTGCCGCCGCCCTTGTCAAAGAGATGGCGTACATCCGAGGCGGTGCGGTTGCGGTTGTCGGTGAGGACATCGACGATCATGGCGATGCCGCCTGGGCCGTAGCCTTCGTAGCGGATGGAGACGTACTCGACGGCCTCCGAACCGATCCCCGCACCCTTATTGATCGCCTTCTCGATGTTGTCTTTGGGCATGTTCTCCGACCGGGCATCCTCAATGGCGTAGCGCAGGGTCAGGTTCATGTTGGGGTCGGGGCCGCCGTTGCGCGCCGCGACGATGATCGCCCGGGCGCAGCGGGACCAGGACTTGCTCCTGGCAGCGTCTTGGCGCGCCTTGCGATGCTTGATGTTCGCCCATTTGCTGTGACCGGCCATGCAGTTCGCTCCTGCGCTTGGTGTCTCTCTCAAGTCAGTCCCCGGCCTCGTCCGGATCCGGCGAGGCGGCCACCGGCGGTTCCTCGCCGCGCTCCAGGGCTGCCAGCTTGCTCTGAAGCTGCGCCCGCAGCGCTGGCTGCCAGTCTGCCGCCTCCTGGCCCTCCAGCAGTTCCAGAGCCCGCTGCCAGTGAGCGCGGGCCTCATCGTACCGTTTGACCTGCCAGAGTGAATCGGCGAGGTGATCCCTGACCACGGGCTCGGCGAAGTCCGGCACCAGGGCAAGGGCCTCCTCCAGCAGCGACACCGCGCCACGGCGTTGGATGGAGCCGTCCGCCGACATCTCGTCCGTGAGCAAGCCCTGTTTGTACCGGGCCCAACCCAGGGAGTCGATGATGTTGTGGTCGTTCGGTGCGGCGGCGTAGGCTCGTTCCAGGTACTCGACGGCCTCTTGTAGCCGCCCGCCCTGCTCCAGCCAGGTGTAGCCCAAATTGTTCAGGGCCATGGCGTGGTCCGGATTGATCTCCAGAACCCTCTGCAGGATGACCTCTTGCGACGCCGGGCTCAGGCCGGGCCAGTTGGAGATGAAATAGGCGATCTCTTCGAAGGGCGCCTCGGCGAGGGCCTCGTTGACCGCCGTCAGGATCTCGCGGAGGCGCTGTTGCGCCTGGTACCGATCCAGGAGCGCCAGGGCTCCCTTGGCGTCGTCCTCGTCGAGTCGGGTGACCAGGTGGAACCAGGCCAGGGCCAGGGCGGCTTCGTGAATCTCCGGCTTAAGCCAGAGGGCGCTGGCGTCCAGTCGGCGGGCCGCGGCGGCTTCAAAGTCGCGCACCTGGAGACCCTGACCGGCCTCGGCCTGGCGCTGGTGATCGCGGATGACGCCCAGCAGCAGGTGCCGCACCTTGCCGCACTGTTCTTCGTTGAGAGTGACGCGGTGATCGATGTGGCTCAGCACCTCCATCACGGTCTCGGGTTCACCCCGACCGAGGTGGGCCATGGCCAGGGCGATCGACATCTCCGGCGAGCGCCGGCGGGGCTCCACCGCTCCGATCCGGGCCACCACTCTCTCCATGGCTTCCTCGGTTCGCCCGGCCTGGTGCATGGCGCTTTCGTAGAGGTCATGCAACTCCGCCGCCTGCGGGTGCGCCTCGAGAAACACGCGCAAGCCGGCGATGGCCTCGTCCGTGTCGCCCTGGTGCACCCGCAAGCGCGCGATGGCGCGGGCCAGGGCCGGCTCGTGCGGATGGCGCGCCTGCAGCGTCGCCAGCGTCTCCAAGCCTGACTCGAAGTGGCGCAAGGTGCTCCAGATGTCGACGAGGGTGTCCAGCACCCGGTCGTCGTGGGGATACTCCCGGGCGAGCGCAGACAGCGTCTCCCCCGCCGCCGCGAACTCTTGCCGGCGGATCTGTTCTTCGGCGCGCAGCAGGCGCAGGACGGGGCTGTTGGGAGCGTGGCTGTGCAGCGCTTGCACCGTCTGGGTGTACTCTCTTCCGTCCGAGAGGGGACCATTCCGATCGAACAGCCGAATCAACTCGCCGTACGCCGCCTCGCACTGTGGGTCGACCTCGAGCGCTCGTCGCAGGCTCGCCGCTTGCTCGAGGTACTGCCGCAGATCGCCGTCGAGCCTGGCGCCAAGGAGGTGGTCCCGGGTGGAGAGCGGCCCGGCCTCGACTTCCAGGCGTTCGCTGACGCTGCGCGCCTCTCGAGCCCGTTGCCCGGCGTGCAGCGCCTTGACTCGCAGGCGCAGGTCGGCGGGTGTCTCTGCGCCTTCTTCAGAGCGGTCGTCGAGTACGGCGAGCGCCTCGGCGGGGCGGCGCTGCTCGATGAGCAACTGCACTCGACCAAGGGCGGCGACCTCAGAGTCCCCGGCGCTTTCGAGGATCGACTCGGCCTCCTCCCACCGTCCCTGATCCTGCCGGGCCAGGGCGGCAAGCACACTTCTCCCCGGCGCCGGATCGATCTCGGCTTGCTCGACGAGCCACGTTTCCCACGACGTATCCGGACCGCTTGCGTCACGCAGCGTCTCCCAGACCTGACGCGCCTGGCTTGGGTGCTGCTGGAGCAGCTCCTCGGCCAGCGCCAGCCGGGCTTGCGGAGAATCAGCGAGGAAGAACACCGCTTCCGACCAGGGGGGAACATCGGCGCTGCTTGAGAGCAGATCGCCCAGGGCGGTGCGGGCGCTCTTTGGCGGTTGCAGGGCGGCGCGGATCAGCGCCCCACGTTTGGATTCGGGATGCTGCGCCACGAACTGATCGAGCACGCGCGCCAACTGGCGGTCGAGCATCGTGTGTCGCGCCAGGTATCGCGCCAACTCGGCATCATGGCGGCATGGGGTTCGATCGGGGTGCTGGACGAGATCGCGCAGAAGCAGGTCCGCCGCCGACCCGGGCTTGCCGCAGGCCAATCCCGCCCACAGGCGCCGGGCCAGCAGGAAGCTGCCGGGCAGTTCCGCATAGGACTCGGCGGCAGTCTCGTAGGCTGCCGCCGCCGCTGCCGGCTCGCCGAGGGCCATGAAGGCGTCGCCGCGCCGGCACAGGAAGCCGGACTGTTGTTCGAAGAGGGAGCGCAACTCCGCCCGGTCGTAGGGATGCGTCTGCAGGGCGGGGCGAATCTCAGGCAGCAGGTCCGCGTCGATCTCGGTCGCCGCCCGCAGGTAGCCCAGCCGATGCAGGCTGGTGGCCAGAGCGGCGTCGATGAGCGGCAGGGGGACGCGGTGCGGGCGGTTGGCGGCGAGGCGCCGCGCCGGGGCCAGCAGGCGGCAGGCGTCCTCGTCTTCACCCAGGCTGCTGTAGCGTCTTCCCAGGTGCGTCAAAGCGTAGACGCTGTCCGGATCCGCCCGCAGCAAACGCTCGCAGGCCGCCAGGAACGCCGCCGGTCGCCCCTGCAGCCGAGAACTGTCCGCGACGAGCTTCCAGGCGGCAGCGGACTGCGGATCGTGGGCCAGCACCTCCTGCAAGAGCCGCTCCGCGTCGGCAAACTCTCCCGCCAGGATCGCTTGTCGGGCCCCCGCGTAGCTCTTGACGGCCGCAAGATCCTTGGCCGTCATCGGGTCACTTGGAACGCCGCTCTGGTTCTCAGCGCCAGCCGCGGTTTCGGGCGGTGTCTCGACCGCATGTCGACCGGGCAGACCGCGCCGCAGGTAGACCTCCACGACCGCGGCGGCGGACATCTCTGCGAGCTCGGGATTGATTGGCTCAGAACGAAGCGAGCCGAGCAGGAACGTCGGCGGCTCCAGGGGCACGTCGCCTTCGAGGTACTGCGGCCCATCAAACCGGGCCAGCAGTTGCGGCGGGCCGTTCTCGGGTGTGGGTGCGGAGGTGGGGCCGCTGCAGCTCAGCAGGGGCAGCCACGCCAGCGCCGCCAACAGCAGTGGTGCGGACCGCCGAGACACGCCGGGCCGCGAGGCGGGCTCGGGCGTCGGGCGATGCCGGCGTTGGGGCAGAGGCTCAGGTGGCACTGGTGTGCTTCTTTTGGCCGCCGCCCGCTTTGGGCTTCTTGCCACCACGATTCTCCTCCGACCACGCCTGCAGCCGCAGATAGGCGTCCGTAGCGTCGGCCGCCTTGATGCTCCGCTCCAGGAAGGACTGGGCCACCAGAATGTCGGTGTCGTCGTCGAAGACACCTTCGCCGACGAGCAGTTCGAGCAGTTGTTCGTCGAGGGGGATCGCATGCCCGCCGAAGCGCAGCAGGAGCACCCGGGCCGCCACGAAGGGCAGCATCCCTTCCAGCGATTCCAGGTACATGCGTGCGTCGCGCTTCGACTTCTCCCGGGCAGGCTTCAAGGTGACTTCGTACTCCCGCAGGTAGATTTCATTGAGGGCCGCCCGCAGGCGGTCCAGGCGCTCCGTCGCCTTGGGAAAGCGTTCGCCGATGATCTGGATGAGGTCGAGCGTGAGCGTGATGCGCAAGTCGTTGTCGTCGACCGTGCCCTCGCGGAGCTTGCGCAGGGCTCCCTCGGCCCGGGCGGCGGTGTTGTTGTAAAGCAGGAACGAGTAGAGCAACTCGTCGATGTCATCGCGCTGGGGCTCGGTCACCTCGCCGTACTCTTTCTGCAGTCGTTGCAGCAGTTTCTGCAAGCGGTCGGCAGCCTGGTCTTTCTGGCTCACGGCTCGTTTCCTTCCTTCGAGGTGGTGTTTTCCTCGTCCTCGGCGGGCGGGTCGCTCTTCGGCTCAGGCAGATCCTTCACCGCTTCGTTGATGGCGGCAAGGACCTGCTGCTCTCTCTTGAGCCCTTCGTCGATGCGAAAGCTGATCTGGGGGATGCGGCGGATCTCGATCTCCGAGCGAAGCAGGCTGCGGATGTGCCCCGTCGCCGCCCGCAGTCCCCCCCAGCGTCACCGTCTCCGCAGACTCCGGTGAGATGGTGATCTGCACCTTGGCGAAGGTGAACTCCGTGTCGATTCCCACCTGGGTGATGGTGACCTTCCCCTTCAGACGCGGATCGCTGAGCTTGTGATCAATGATCCGCTGCAAGGCGCGGCGGAGGACGGAGGCGATCTGTTCGGTGCGTTGGCTCATGATTGCGTGGGAAGCTCCTCGGTCCTCGGGCGGGCCGCCTCTTGCCCGGTGAGGACCTCACGGGACACCTGGCCCAGTTCCGCGTCCGTCATGCCGCGCAGCACATCCAGGATGCGATCCAGGACGCTGTTGGCGTGGCGAACCGAATTCGTCGCCAGGACCAGCCCGAGCAGCGCGACATTGCGCTCGTCGAGCGCTCCGATCTCCGCCACGGAGACCAGGTGGCCGCGGTGCAGCCGATCCTTGAGGCTCTTGACGACGCGCCGCTTATCCTTGAGAGACTCGTTGCCGCGCATGAGCAACTCAAACTGAAGCACACCGATGATCATGGAGTTCCTGCGGGGGCGTGGCTGGGGCCGTGGCCTCGACGCGGTGAGGCGGCGTGGCGGCCGGCTAGGCAAGCGTACGCTTGACTTCGATCGTCTTGTAGCACTCGAGCACGTCGCCTTCCTTGATGTCGTCGTACCCGTGAATCTTCATGCCGCACTCCTGGCCCGACTTGACCTCCTTGGCGTCGTCCTTGAAGCGCTTGAGCTGCTCCAGCTTGCGGTCGTTCTCGATGATGATCTCGTCGCGGGTGACGCGGATGCTGGCGTTGACGAAGATGCTGCCGTCCGTGACGTAACAGCCGGCCACCGCCCCGACCTTGGAGATCCGGAAGACCTGTCGCACTTCCGCGTGCCCCAGGACCTGTTGACGCAGCTCGGGTTCCAGCAGGCCCTCCGCGGCCTTGCGCACGTCCTCTTCCAGGTCGTACACCACCTGGTAGTTGCGAATCTCCACCGACTTCTGCTCGGCGAGCTGTCGGGCGCTGGAGGAGGCGATGACGTTGAAACCGAGGATGATGGCCTGGGAGGCCTGGGCCAGGATGATGTCGCTTTCGTTGACGCCGCCCACCGCCGCGTGCAAGACGCGGACGCGAACCTCGTCGCCGCCGATCCTCTCGACCACATCGCGGACCACGTCGACGCTGCCTTGGACGTCGGCCTTGACGACCACGAGCATCTCCTTGACCTCGCCCTCCTTGAGCTGGGTGAAGAGATTGTCGAGAGTGACCTTGGGCCGGGACAGCTCCATCTCGCGCTCTTGCCCGCGCCGCTGTTCGGCGGCCTGCTGCGCCTTCTTGAGGCTGTCGACGATGTAGAACTTGTCACCGGCGTCGGGCAGGGCGTCGAGGCCGGAGATCTGCACCGGCGTCGCCGGACCGACCTCCTCGATCCGCTCGCCGCGGTCGTTGGTGATGTCACGCACACGTCCGTAGCCACGACCGGCGACAATGAGATCGCCCAGGCGCAGCTTGCCTTCCTGCACCAGCAGGTTGGCGGTGGGACCCCGGCCTTCCTCGAACTTGGACTCGATCACGCTGCCGCGGGCCGGGCCGCCGAAGTCGGCGGTGAGTTCCAGGATTTCGGCCTGCAGGTCGATGGTGTCGAGCAGATCCTGGATGCCGGAGTTCTGCACGGCGCTGGTCTTGATGACCTCGGTGTCGCCGCCCCATGCCGTGGGATTCAGGCCGTGCTCGGCGAGCTGGCCCAGGATGCGCTGAATGTTGGAGTCGGTGGCCTCGGCCTTGTCGATCTTGTTGAGGGCCACGATGATGGGGACTTCAGCGGCCTTGGCATGGTTGATCGACTCGACTGTCTGCGGCATGACGCCGTCGTCCGCCGCCACCACCAGGACGATGATGTCGGTCATCTGGGCGCCGCGGGCACGCATGGCGGTGAAGGCCTGGTGGCCCGGGGTGTCCAGGAAGGAGATGGTCTTCTCGACGTTGCCGGCGGTCACGGGCACCCGGAAGGCGCTGGTCGCCTGGGTGATGCCGCCCGCTTCGCCGTCCGCGACGTGGGTTTGGCGGATGCGATCGAGCAGCGAGGTCTTACCGTGGTCGACGTGGCCCAGAATGGTGACGACCGGGGCCCGGGGGCGTGAATCGACGACTTCGCGGCGCTCGAAGGACTCTTCGACCTGCTCGGCGGCGCTCTTGCGCTCTTCGGCGATCAGCTCGATCTCCCAGTCCATCATGATTTCCTGGGCCTTCTCCACGTCGATGCCGGAGTTGACGTTGGTGACGACGCCCTGCAAGAACAGCTTCTTGATGATGTCGGCAGCCTTGACGCCGGTCGCGGCGCTGAGGTCCTTGATGGTGAAGGGGGCATGGATCTTGACCTCGCCGCCGGTCTGGGCCGCGGTCTGGGGTCGATCGCCGCCGCCTTCCTGCCGCTTGGCCTCACGGCGACGCTTGCGGAAATACCCGCCGGCGCCGCTGAGCCGTGCCTGGCGCTCGCGCAGATCCTGCTCGCGCCACTTGCCTTGCTGGCCGCTGCTGGGGGCGCCGCGCCGGGCCCCGCCGGCGCCGCCTGCCCCTGCCCCGGCGCCCGAGGGCGCGCCGCGGCGCTTGGTTCGGCTGTGCCTGGCGCCGCCGCCGCGATCGCTGGGCGGCAGGTTGTCGGGCTGCATGGGGCCGCCGCCCGGACCGCCGGGGCCGCCCGGGCCGCCGGGACCGCTGGGTCGACGCCGGGGGGCGCGAACCACGTCCGGCTGCTCGATGCGCACGACCTTGGGGCCGCGCAGCTTGGCCGGCTTCGTCTCTTCGAGTTGCGGTCCGGCCGGGGCGATGTCTTCGGGTCGACGCGGGACGTTCTTCACGCCGGCGGGCCCGACGTTGTCGCCTTCCGCTGCTTCGAGCGATACCTCCGAGGGAGTCTCGGCGGCGGGGGCGACCGCCTCGAGTGTCTCGGGAGCTTCCGTCTCGATCGGCGGCGCTGCCGCGGCTGCGGCCGGAGCCAGGGTCTCGGCTTCGGTCGCGGCGGGGACTTCCAAGGTGGTCGCGGCGGCGGACTCCTCGAGAACGGGCGCCTCCGTCGGAATCGCACCGTCGCCATCGCTGAGGCCTGGCTCCGCCACCACTCCTGCCGCCGGCTCCATCGTCTCTGCCGCGACCGGAGCGGGTTCCTCTTCCGGCGACGCCTCGGCGGGGGCCGCCTCTTCCACAGCCGCCGGCTCGGTGACTTCGGGAGTCTCCTCGACGGCGGGAGTCGGTGGGGCTTGCGCCTCGGTGGCCTCGGGCTCCTCGGCGGCGGTCACGCGCTTCTTGGCGACGGCTCGACGCTGGGGGCGGCGCTCGACCTTGACCGCGGGCGCGGTCTCCACAGCGGTGGCTGCGTGTCCCTCCTCAGATTCGCCGAACCACTGGCGCAGCGTCTCCTCCAAACCGAGGGTCACGGTCGACATGTGATTCGTGATGCTGTCGAGACCTTCGGCTTCACACTTGCGCAGGATGTCCTTGGAGGTTACTCCAAGGTCTTTAGCGATCTGGAAGACACGTTTGGCTTTCGCCAAGGGACTCTCCTTTGTGGAACGCGCTCGCCCGGTCGGCCGGGACGGAACTCATGCGATTCGTTATGCGCCGGCCCGCGGGCCGACCTCAGCCAAGTGCGTTAGCCTGCGCCGTCCTGGCCTTGTTTTGCCGTTGGGCCCGACCCGCCGCCATCTCCCAAGATGGAGGCCGCCCGGGCTTCGTCTTCCACACCCACGATGTCCGCCGTGGGAGCGTCCGCCGCGGGGGCGTCCTCGGCTTCCGCGGCCGGCTCCGCTTCCTCGCGCTGGCTGCCGCCGCCGCCCAAGATCGCCGCCGCCTGGGCGTCCGCGTCCTGGTCCAGCGAACCCAGGTCGCCTTCCAGCGGTTCGCCGGCCGCCTCGGCCTGCTCCGCCCGCTCCTTCTCCCGCTCCATCTCTTCCGCCACCAGCTTGCCGCGCTCGGCAGCCCGCTCGGCCATCTCGGCGGCGATGCTCTCCTCCAGCTCCAACTCGTCCATGAGCACGTCCGGGCCGACTTCTTCGATGTCGAAGACCGAGACCATGCCCAGGGCCGCCAGCCGGTCGAGCATCTCTTCGTTGACGCCTTCCACCGGGAGCAAGGTGTCTTCGAGAATCTCCAGGCCCTTGGCGAACTCGGCCGGCGTCAGGATGTCGACATCCCACCCCGTCAGCCGCGCCGCCAGCCGCACGTTCTGTCCACGCTTGCCGATGGCGAGGCTGAGTTGATCGTCGTGGACCACGACCGTGGCCCGGCCCAGCTCAAAGCAGAGGTTGACTTCAGCGACCTCGGCGGGCTTGAGGGCGTTTTGGATAAGGATCTGGCTCGACTCGTTCCAGCGGACAATGTCGATCTTCTCGCCGCCCAGTTCATCGACGATGTTGCGGATGCGGCTGCCCCGCATGCCCACGCAGGCGCCCACGGCGTCGACCTTGGAGTCGATGGAGGAGACCGCCAGCTTGGTGCGGTAGCCGGCCTCGCGGGCCATGGCCTTGATCTCGATGACGCGCTCGGCGACTTCCGGCACTTCCACCTCGAAGAGGCGGCGGATGAAGTCGGGATGGCTGCGCGAAAGAACGATCTTCACTTGGTTGTTGGCTTCACGAACATCGAGGATGAGGCAACGCACCCGATCACCCGGCAGGAACTGCTCGCCCGGGATCTGCTCGGAGCGGGGCATGAAGCCTTCCGCCCGACCGATCTGCACGATGAGGGCCCCGCCTTCGTAGCGCTGGGCGATGCCCGTCTCGATCTCCCCGACCCGCTTGGAGAACTCATCCAGCAAGGAAGCTCGCTCGCCTTCGCGGAACTTCTGAATCATGACCTGCTTGGCGGTCTGGGCAGCGATGCGGCCCAGGTCGGCCGGTGAAATGTCGACCTTCTCGCCCAGGCGGAAGAGCGTGATCTCGCCCGAGAAGCGATCGATGGTGCAGGTGAACTCGCTGGTTTCCAGGGCGTTGAAGTGCTTGCGGGCGGCGGAAACCACCGCTGCTTCCAGATCCAGGAACAGCGATTCGCGATCGATGCGCCTTTCGCGAGCAATGTTGTCCAGGATTCGAATCATCTCGGGGCCGTTCATGGGGCAACCCTCATCCAAGTTGTCTTGTTGTCATCTGCCGTCGCCTGCCGAAACGAAAGGCGGCGGATTTATCCAAAAACGACACGGCCACGCTGCTTGCGCAGAGCGTGACCGTCAGCACCGGCGGGTGGCCCCGCCCGAATCGGGCAGGTCGCCGGCGTTCTTCGCGCTGTAGGTCAGGGGGCCTACGTCATGATTGGAAACCTCCCGGGGGCGGGCTTCCAGCCGCGCGAATCAAAACGGTCTCGACGATGGATGGGCTTACACATCAGGTGTACCAGTCTGTTCCATCGCGTCACATCTCCATGGGTGGGCGGACAACCACAGCGTCCGGACCACGGGCGACCTTTTAGAGTACGAAGAAAGCAGGTCCGCTGTCAATCTCATCGGCCTAATCGGACCTGGAGCTGAAGCGGTCTTCACCCCTGGCTGGGTCAAACGGAGGCTCTACTGGCCGCTTAAATACCTATCAAAACCCAAGCAAAGATCGCCAAGATCACGTAGCTTCAGGCCCGGACATGACTGCATGTTCAGCCAGCGCCACACGCCGTCCTGGGCAACCCCTTCCAGAACGACCACCTTCCAAGGAGGGGCTACGTCCCTTCCTGTGTCCAGGCCGCGGCCAGGTCCACCACGATCGGCAAGTGGTCCGAGCCGATGTCCGAGCCGACGCGCCGATCCACAGCCATCAGATCGGCGGAGTGCAGGCAGTGGTCGATGGGGAGACGCAAGAGCCGCGAGCCGGCGGGCCAGGTGGGTTGCAGGCCGCGGCCCTGGGCGCTGTCACGCAGATCGCCTTGCTGGAGCAGGTCGCGGAAGTGCGGTGACCAGGGCGTGGTGTTCAGATCGCCGATGACGATGACCGCCCCCTCCGTTGCTGCCGCTCGTTCCCCGATCGCCTCCAGCTGCCGGTTGCGTCGACGAGCGCCGCTGCTACCAAGCGGTGGCAGGGGGTGGGTGGCGATCAGGGTCGTTGGCTGGCCCTGCCATTCGAAGGTGGCGAGGATCGAGGGAAGGCGTGTCTCGCCCAACTGCGCCAGTTCCAACACCGTGCCGGGTAGGCGGCTGAAGACGGCAATGCCGAAGTTGTCCTCGCGCGGCCTCAGCAATCGGTGCGGATAGGTCGCAGCGAGCGCCGTGAGTTCGCGCCGCCAGCGCTCATTGATCTCGAGCAGCACCAGCACATCCGGGTTCTCTTTCGCCACCGCCGCGAGCAAGCGACTCGAGTCACGATTGCCGGTCAGCACATTGGCGGACAGGAGGCGCAGGACTGGCACGCCCGGCGGAGCGCCATCGCCTCCCCTGTAGAGCGACAGCACCGGCAGGGCCGCGATCAGCCCGAGGAGCAGCAGGAAGGCTGAGCTGCGCCAGCGTCGCCACAAGAGCAGCGCTACCCCCGTCACACCGAGCACGAGGGCAGAGTGCGGCCGAAAGTGCGAGCAGAGTTCCGCGACCCACCACCACCGTCCAAGACCACCCAGGAGAAAGAGCGTCGCAGCGCCGACGCCGAGGAGCGTAGCAACGCCGCCGACCAAGGCGCTCAGGGCGCCTCCTGCCCCCCCGCCTGGACTCCGCCTCCGACGTCCGCTCCGCCTGTCCGGTCGCATTCATGCTGCTGCTACGCCAGCCGGTAGCCGTTTGTTCAGGCTCAGCCCTCACGGAAGTTGAGCACGTACTGGCCGCCCGCCTCGGTCTTAATCACGCGCTCCTGATCGGCGTAGCGGACGACGGCGGGGCGGCCGAGGAGTGACCTGATCGTCGCTGCCACCAGGCGTCCTTCGTCCCACTCCAGATCAACCTCGAAGCCGCCGCGGGCCCGCAGGCCCGTGACGCGACCGCTGGCCCAAGCCGTTGGCAGTGCGGGCAGCAGGTCGATCGCGCAGGCGAGGGGGTCGTCGCCGGAGGCGATGTGCGATTGCAGCAGCATCTCCGCGATGCCGCTCGTGGCTCCGAAGTTGCCATCGATCTGGAAGGGAGGATGGGCGTCGAACAGGTTGGGATACAGCCCGCCGCCGTGGTACTCGGTGCGCGGCGAGCCGGTCAGCGTCATGAGGTTGCGGATCATGAGCAGGGCGTGATCGCCGTCGCGGAGGCGGGCCCAGAAGTTGATCTTCCAGGCGCGTGACCAGCCCGTGCCGCCGTCGCCGCGGTAGAGGAGCGACTGCTTCGCCGCCGCGTAGAGATCAGGCGTCTCGGGGGTGATCTCCTCACCCGGATGCAACCCCCACAAGTGCGACACATGCCGGTGCTTGTTGCCCGGGTCGTCCTTGTCTTCCAGCCATTCCTGGAGTTGTCCGTGCTGGCCGACTTGGTTGGGGGCGAGGCGTGCCGCCTTGTCGAGCAGTTCCTGGCGGAGCTTCGGATCGACCTCCAGCACCTTCGCCGCTGCCGCCGTATTCCTGAAGAGGGTGCGGATGATCTGATGGTCCATGGTCGGCCCCATGACCAGGCCGCCGTTCTCGGGCGAGTTGCTCGGGCCACTGATCAGCCAGTGCGCCTCCGAGCGGGGATCCTCGATGAGGTAATCGACGAAAAAGAGCGAGGCGCTTTTCATGACGGGATAGGCGGTGTCGCGCAGGAAGGTTTCATCGCCGGAGTAGAGGTAGCGCCACCACAGGTGCTGCGTGAGCCAGGCCCCGCCGGTCGGCCAGATGCCGTGGTTCGAGTGGTTGATCGGAGCGCAGCCGCGCCAGAGGTCGAAGTTGTGGTGCGTCACCCAGCCGCGGGCGTTGTAGTGCTCCTTGGCGACGCTGCGGCCCGCTTCGGCGAGTTCACGGACTGCCTGGAAGAGCGGCTCGCCGCACTCCGCCAGATTGCAGGGCTCGGTCAGCCAGTAGTTCATCTCCGTGTTGATGTTGATCGTGTACTTGCTTTCCCAGGGCGGCTGACGCTGTTCGTTCCAGAGGCCCTGCAGGTTGGCCGGCTGTCCGCCGGGGCGGCTCGAAGCGATCATCAGGTACCGGCCGAACTGGAAGAGCAGCGTCACCAGTTGCGGATCATCGTGCGTGGCGAAGTCGGCAAGCCGTTGGTCGGTGGGCAGCGCTGCCGCATTGGTCGTACCCAGGTCCAGTGACACGCGATCGAAGAGGGCCCGATGGTCCGCTGCGTGCGTCTTGAGCAGATCCTGGAACGAACGCCCGCCGAGAGCGCTGAGCGTTTCGGCGGCGCGCGAGCCCGGATCGGCGGAGATGTCGCGATAGGAGTTGAAGCTCGTCGCCGGCGCGAGCACGAGTGTGACGGCGTCCGCGCCCCGTACCTGGAGGCCAGCCTCGGTCGCCAGGCATTCTCCACCCTCAGCGACCGCCTGCAGCCGCGCCTCAAATCGCATGGCGCCGGGGAAGGTCGAGTCGCTCCAGGTCAGCGAACCGACCTGGCCAGAGAGCGCCAGCGTCTGCTTGTCGACGACCCCAACGCGACTCGCTTCGTGCGGGCTGGTCAGCGTCGCCCGAAAGGTGAGGCTTCCAGGCGCATCGGCGCTGAGGTGCACCACGATGACGCCGTCCGGATAGCTGGCGAAGGCCTGATGCGTGTACTCAACGCCGGCGACAACGTACGTGGTCGAGGCGAGGCCCTGCTGGAGATCAAGTTCCCGGCGGTAGTCGCTGCAATTCTCGTGCCCCGGCGTGGTGATGAGAAGATCGCCGAACGGTTGGTACGCCGATTGCCGAAGCGGCACGGACATGAACTCGCGCATGGCCAGCGCTTCCGCCTCGCCTCGCTTGCCCTGCAGCAGCAGCTCCCGGATGGGCTCAAGCTGTTCCCAGGCGCCCTGGTGGGCGTAGTCGTGTGGCTCGCCAACCCAAAGCGTGTCGTGGTTGAATTGGTAGCGCGCCTGGGCGGGGTCGCCGAAGACCATGGCGCCGAGGCTGCCGTTGCCAATGGGCAGGGCCTCGTTCCAGTTGGCGGCGGGCGTCTCGTACCAGAGCGTCAGAGCCGCCGCGAGGGCGCCGTGGCCGCCGAGAGTCGTCACCAGCAGCGATGCAAGGGCAAAACGCAGCATCGGGCCGTCTCCTCACGTTCGTCGTTTCCTGACGCGGCGATTGTGGCGGGCTCGATCAGTTCTGGCAAGCATTGCGGCGGGAAGGAGTCGCCGCAGGCCGCGCCGGGGGTGCGACCGCGGTACCATTGGGTCCAGCATTTGGTCGCCATCTTCCAGATCATCGGTTGGCCCGCTTCACAAGGTGCCACACATGAACGCAATCGCGCCCATCGCTCTTTGCTTGCTGCTGCTCAGTTCCAGCGCTGTTGCTCAGGAAGCGGTCTCGCCGAGCCTGGGCATCGTCAGCGACGAGCAGAAACAGTTCGTCAGCGCCCACATCGACGGCGAGGAGGCGCTTAGCTACCAATATGGCGACGAGTGGGCCATCCCCCACGTTCACCCCCTGCGCAGTCCGAGCGGCAAGCTGCTGACGGTGCAGCAGACCGAGCCTTACCCGCATCACCGCTCCCTCTGGATCGTGGATCGGGTACAGATGGGGGATCTGCCCGAAGTGGACTTCTACCACTGCTGGAAGAACTACCAGGAAGACGGCAAGCCCGAGTCGGGCTATCGCCACTTCATCGAGCACGTCGGCTTCACCCAACGCGCGATCGAAGACGAACGGATCAAGATCGGCGTCGACGCCCGCTGGATCGTTAACGAAACCGAACCGATCCTCGACGATCACCGCGACATCGAAGTCGAGCGACTGGGCGACGGCGAGTATCTCATCGACCTCAGGTTCTCCCTGACCGCGACTTACGGCGATGTCACCTTCAAGAGCGATTGGGTGCACTACGCCTGGCCCTACCTGCGCATGCACCCGCAGTTCAGCGGCGAGTCGGGCGGCGTCATCACCGACGACCAAGGTCGCACCGGCCAGGCGGAGACCAACGAGAAATACGCCCAGTGGATCGACTACAGCAACACCGTGGACGGCGTCACGGAAGGCCTGAGCGTCTTCGTCTATCCCGACGGGCAGAAGCGCAAGTGGCTCACCCGCGAGTATGGCACCTTCGGCCCGCGCCGGCCTGACGACTACAGCGGCAGCGGCTTCGTCCTCAAGCAAGGCGTCACCCTGACCGGGCGCGTCGGTATTCTGGTGCACCAGGGCGATGTGAAGACGGGCCGAGTCGCGGAGCGCTACCAGGCGTACATCATGGAGTCCGCCGAGGAGTAGCTGATCCGGACGATCCGGGAAGGACGGCGAAGGGAGGGCAGGTCATGACGTCAACGGCGATCATGAGTGACGAGACCAGGCAGGAACTGTATCGCCAGCGCCTGCAGCGCTACGTCACCACCATGCGAAACGGTCAGGCCGATCGCCTGCCGATTCGACCGTTTCTCGCGGAGTTTTGCGGCAACTACGCCGGCTACGACTGCATGCAGGTGACACACGATCGCGACCTCGCCTTCGAGGCGGTGCGTCGCGTCGCCGCCGACTTCGACTGCGACGCCCTCGTAGGCAACATGGTCTACGTTTGGACCGGGCTGACGCAGGCGCTGGGGCTGAAGTACTACGGCACACCCGGCATCGATTGCCCCGCCGACCACGGCTTTCAGTACCTCGAGCCGCCCCGGGACAAGGCCTGGATGAAGCCGGAGGAGTACGATCACCTCATCGAAGATCCAACGGGGTACCTCTATTCCGTCTGGCTGCCCCGCGTCTCGGGCGAGGTTGGCCATGAAGGGCCGGGGGCGAGCTACCGCGGCACGGTGGCGCTGGTCAAGGGCGCCATGGCCATGTGGGACTACTTCCTGGCCTTTGGCACGCAGGCGGAGCGCATGCGCGTCGACTGTGCCATGCCGGGGGCGCTCTGCGGCATCCTCAAAGCGCCGCTCGACATCCTGGCGGACAAGCTGCGTGGCTACCTGGGCCTGGTGCAGGATCTGCGGAGTCAACCGGAGAAGGTGCTGCGGGCCTGCCAGGCGTTAGCGCCGCACCTGGCGCACGTGGCGCAGGCGAGCGCCGACCCGGAGAAGCTCTTGCCCATCGGGCACTGGATGCATCGCAGTTGCGTGCCCTTCGTGACGCCGGACCACTTCGCAACGATCCACTGGCCGACCCTGAAGCCGATCGTTGAGTCGCTGTGGGCGGCGGGGCATCAGACGCTGTTTTACGCTGAGGGCAACTGGGATGCCCACCTCGACGCCTTCGCGGAGTTGCCGGCGGGGAGCATCGTCTACCACGTCGACCAGGGCGAGATGGCGGCAGCGACGGAACGGCTGGGCAGGCGCTTCTGCATCAGCGGCGGCGTGCCCAACACCCTGCTTTCCATGGGCACGCCGGCGCAAGTACGCCGGCACTGCCGCGAGACGATCGAGCGCTTCGCTCAGGAGGGCGGCTTCATCCTCGACGCCAACGCCATCGTGCAGAACGATGCCAAGGTCGAGAACGTGCAGGCCATGGTCGAGGCGGGGCGGGAGTTCGGTTTCTACGGCGGCGAACCCTGCGCCGACGTGCCCGAGGCGTTCGGGCCCGCACCAGGTTTCACGCCCACCGACATGTCGGACTGGTCCACCGAGCGCTTGCCCGGCGTCTGTGTGCCCTGGCAGGAGAAAGTCGAAGAGCTAGCGCCGCTGCGAGCCCATCCCGAACTGGCGCAGCAAGTCTGGCAAGACCTCGACGAGTTCGGCTACGCCTTCATCTGGCACTGCCTCGTGTCGTTTTGAGTCCACCGCAGTGCGATTGTGCACACATGTAGCGGCGCGGGCTTGCCCCGCGTTCTCGGGTCGACTCCGCGCCAAGCCCGGGGCAAGCCCCGCCGCCAAATGAATAACGCGAGTGCGCTCAATCCCCATGCTTCTCGCGCAAGCGGGCGCTGGTCCGCAGGAGCAGATGCACGCGCTCGAACTCGTTGAGCCAATCCTGCAGCGTCGCTTCCAACTCCTCGCTGGGCACGGGCGCGCCGGGGAGCGGGCAGTGGGCCCCGAGCTTGCGCGCCGCGATAGCGCGGTAGCGTGTCAGCGTCCGATCGCCGTAGATCGACACCAGCTCATCGTCTTCAGCGCAGAAGAGGACCACGGGCACGCGCGTGCCGGCGTTGATCTTCAGCTTCTCCGCCAGGTCCAGGTGTTCATCGCGATCGAGCCAGCGCAGCTCAAGGCAGTCGTTTGCATCGGCGATTCGCTGCAGGAGCGGACCCTGCTGCACGCAGTCGCCGCACCAGATGCCGGAGACGCAGAGCACCTTCATCTTGCGAACAAAGCTGCCCACGAGCGCTTGCTGCGCTTGCGTGAGCGTGAGGCGCTCGTAGATCTCCGTCCAGGCGTTCTTCTGATCCGGCGTGCCCGAATCGAGATAGTCGGCGTAGGTCAGGCCGGCTTGGTGCTTGCTTCTAAGGGTGGCAGGGTCCATTCGCATCTCCGGGGTGTGGGCCAGTAGGTGATCTCAATCTTTCGCGTCAGTCGTCTCGCCCGGGCGGTCAAGCTCTTGCTTGAGCGTCCGCAACAGATCGAAGGCGGCGAGCGGCGTCAGGGCGTGCAGGTCGACGTTCCGTAGCATCTCGACCGCGGGATGAGGCAGGTACTCCGTGAACAAGGGCAACTGCTCCATCTCACGCACCAGGCGCCGCCCGCCGCCGGCTTGGGGGCGAGGTGACTCATCGTTGGCGTCGTCCGCGGCCTGAGTCAAGTCCCGGCCGTGATGATGGCTGCGTTCCAGGTTCTGCAGGATCGCATCGGCGCGGGCGATGGTCTCGGGCGGCACGCCGGCGATCTTGGCGACGTGGATGCCGTAGCTCTGGTTGGTGCGTCCGGGCAGAATGCGATGCAGGAAGATGACCTCGCCTTCCCATTCGCGGACGGCGACGTGCAGGTTGCCCACCTGCCCGGCGGGGAGCGACTCGGCGAGATCGGTGAGCTCGTGGTAGTGCGTCGCAAAGAGCGTTCGCGCTCCACAGCCCGCCAAGCGCTCGGCGATGGCCCAGGCGAGGCTGAGGCCGTCCAGGGTGCTGGTGCCCCGGCCGATCTCGTCGAGAATGACCAGGCTCCGCTCGCTGGCGTGGTGCAGGATGTTGGCGGTCTCGGTCATCTCCACCATGAAGGTCGACTGCCCCAGGTGCAGTTCATCGGAAGCGCCCACGCGGGTGAAGATGCGATCGACCAGGCCAATCGTGGCGGCCTCGGCGGGGACGAAACAACCCACGTGCGCCAGCAGCACGATCAGCGCGTTCTGGCGAATGTAGGTCGACTTGCCCGCCATGTTGGGGCCGGTGATCAGGGCCAGCGAGTAGGGGTCTTCCGCGCCCTCGACGTTGCCCAACTCGCAGTCGTTGGGGACGAAGTTCTCGCCCAGCCGCTCATCGAGGACCGGGTGACGGCCCTGGCGAATGTCGAGCACCGGCGCCTCGACGATTGCCGGTCGCACGTATCCCAGCCGACGAGCCCGGTCGGCGAAACACAACAGGATGTCGAGTTCGGCGACGAGTTCGGCGAAGGCGCCCAGTTCGCGCACCTGCTGCCCCGCGACGTTGCAGAGCGCGGCAAAGAGATGCTTCTCCCGCTCGATCGCCTTCGCTTCCGCGGTCGTGATCTTGTGCTCGAACTCCTTCAACTCCGGCGTGATGTAGCGTTCGGCGTTCTTCAGCGTCTGCTTCCGCGTGAAGCTGTCGGGGGCATCGGCGGCGGCGGTGCGGCTCAGTTCGATGTAATAACCAAAGACGCGGTTGTAGCCCACCTTGAGCTTGCTCAGGTTCGTCTCGTCGATCAGTCGCTTCTGGTAGGCAGCGAGCCAACTGTTGGCATCGGATTGCAGCGTGCGCAGCTCGTCCAGCTCCGCGTCGAAGCCGTCGCGAATGATGCCGCCTTCCCGGGCGTGCGTCGGTGGCGAGTCGATGCAGGCAGCCCCGATGCGCTCGGCGAGGTCCTCCAACGTGGCGGCGATCGCCGCCAGTCGCGCCGCCTGCGGGGCGAGCGCTGTCGCCCCTTCCAGGCTCGCCTCCAGCGTCCGAGCCCGGGCGGCGGAACGACCCAGTGCGACCAGATCCCGCGGCGTGGCCCGGCCGATCCCCAGCCGGCCTGCGATACGCGCCACATCCTGGATGCCCTCGATCTCCTGGCGCACCCGGTCGGCGAGCGGCGCCGACTCCACGAACGTCGAGACCACCCCCAGCCGCGCTTCGATCTGCGTACGCTCACGCAGCGGGTAACACAGCCAGCCGCGCATCAACCGCCGGCCCATCGGGGTGCGGCACTTGTTGAGCGTCCCCAGGAGCGACCCTTCCACCTCGCCCGTTCGCATGGTGCGCTCGAGCTCCAACGAGCGCAGCACCGCTGCGTCGAGCACGACGTGCGAATCGGCGCGACGGCGGCGGGGGGGCTGCAGGTGGTGCAGGCGCGTGTCGGTTTCGTGCGGCGTCTGCGTTTCTTGCAAGTAGAGCAGCACCGCGCCGGCGGGGGAGAGAGCCGGGTCGTCAGCGGCCAGGCCGAAGCCCTCGAGCGTGCTCACCCCAAAATGCTTGAGCAGCGCCTCCCGGGCGTCGCTGTGACGAAAGTGCCAGGCCGGACGGGGCGTCGTGGGCAGCGATCCTTCCGCCAGGGCGCGGGCCAGGCGCGGGGGGATCTGGCCGTTGGCGGTGTCGGCGTAGAGCAGCTCGCTCGGCGACAGCCGCGCCAGGTCGTCCGCCAGGTGGCGTGCGTGCGTGTCGGAAAGTTCGAATGTCCCGGTCGAGGCTTCCACGACGGCCAGCACGCCGGGCGAATCGTCGCCGGATTCGGTAAACGCGACCGCCGCCACGAGATTCTGCCGGCCGTCGGCGAGCAGCGAATCCTCCACCAGCGTTCCCGGCGTGACCACCCGTGTGACCGCCCGATCGACAACCCCCTTCGCCTCCTTGGGATCCTGCACCTGGTCGCAGACGGCGACGCGGTAGCCCGCTTCGATCATGCGGCGGAGGTAGCCGTCGACCGCGTGGTGCGGCACCCCTGCCATGGGCACGCCTTCGGTCCGCTGGGTGAGGGTGATGCCCAGGGCCTTGTGGGCGGTGAGGGCGTCCTCGTTGAACATCTCGTAGAAGTCCCCCATGCGAAAGAACAGCACGCAGTCGGGGTGCTGCTTCTTGAAGCGGTCGTACTGCCGCATCGCCGGGGTGAGTTTGGGTTCAGCCATGGTCCTCCGCCCGCCCTCCCGTGGGGCAGAGGGCGATGATACCGCAACCACGCCGCGCGCGGCTGGCTCAGCGGCGTCGCTTGAAGACGATCCGCATCACCGTCAAGGCCGCGGCCACCGCGAAACCGATGACCGCCAGGATCGTCAGCACTCCCGTCGCATCGTCGGCCGCATCCGCCAGGATGAGAATCGACGAACCGACGACGAGGGCCGCGACGAAGAGGGCATCGGCGATGTTAACGCTGGCGCGGTCGATGCGCTGGCCCAGCCGATCCAAGCCTTCGTAATTGACGTTCATCGTCAGGCGGTTTCGCTCCAGATTGACCAGGAGCGAGCGCACCTGCCGGGGCAGTTCCTCCGCCATCTGCGAGTAACCGACCATGCTGTTCTGCAGGCGCCGGCGCATGGCGCGCACGCCGAAGCGACGCCGCACCAGCCGTTCGATATAGGGGCGGACGCAACCGATGATGTCGAAGTCGGGGACGAGTTGTTCGCCGACGCCCTCGATCGTGGTGATGGCCTTGATGAGAAAGACCAGGTCCGCGGGGCAGCGCAGATGGTGACGCCGCAGCTTCTCGAAGAAGTCCTGCAGGAGCTCGCCGAAGTCGAGCTGATCGAAGGAGCTGTTGGCGAATCGGGAGATGAACTCCCACACGTCCGCGCGGAAGCCGCGCTCGTGGATGATGGCCGGGTGGGCATCGGTGAGGCTGATAGCGACGTCAATGACGCGATCCAGATCGGCGCCCACCACGCCCTGGATGAGCGTCGCCAGTTGCTCCGCCGTCGCCGGCTCGATGTGCCCGGTCATGCCGCAGTCGATGAAACAGATTCGGCAGTCAGGCAGGACGAAGATGTTGCCGGGGTGCGGGTCGGCGTGGAAGAAGCCCGTCTCCAGACACTGACGAAAGACCGCATCCGCGCCCGTCGAGACGATCGTCTCCAACTCCTCTCGTGTGAAGCGGCCGGGCTCGACGCGCGAGAGCAGTTCGCCCTTGATCTCCTCCAGCGCCAGCACCTTGTCCGTGCTGGCTTGCGGGTATACCTCGGGAAAGCAGACCCGATCGTTGTCGGCAAAGTCGCGCCGCAGGCGCTCGGTGGAGCGGGCTTCGTAGGAGAGGTTGGTCTCTCGAGCGAGTTCCCGGGCGAACTGATCGACCACCTCCGTGGGGCTGTAACCCCGGTTCGCGAAGTGCTCCTCGACGAACGCCGCCAGCAGTTGCAGCAACTCCGTATCCGACCTGATCTGTTTGCGAATGCCCGGGCGGAGCACCTTCAGCACCACCGGGCTACCGTCCTTGAGGACCGCTCGATGCACTTGCGCAATGGAGGCGGCGGCAATCGCCTTTGGCTCGATGGACTGGAACACCTCGTCCAGCCGACCCGGGAATTCCTCCTCGAGCCGCGCCCGGATCGCGCTGAACTCCACCTGCGGCACATCGTCCTGGAGTTTGCGAAACTCCTCAGCCCAACTCGGCGGGATCAGGTCCGGACGCGTGGCCAGAATCTGGCCCAGCTTGATGAACGTCGAGCCCAGGTCCTCCAGCGTCTCGCGCACCCGCACGGCGTAGGGCGTGCGCTTCACTTCCTCGCTGGGCTGCTTGAGTCGCGCCAGCGTCAGGCCTTTCGCCACCAGCCGGTCCAGGCCAAGCTCTTGCACGACATCGCCGAAGCCGTGACTGACCAGGACGGTCAGGATCTCGCGAGCACGGCTGACATTCCGAATGGTGCGCAGCGCGGAGGTGGGTTTCATAGCGGGCCTCGCGTGTGGTGCCGATGCGGGACAGAAGCGCGGGCCAGTGTACTCGACGCGGGGAGGCCCGCGGCGCACGAGAAACGCCGCGTGGCGGTCCGCGGCGTGGTTGAGTGCTTCCTGATTCCGTCTCGAGTGGGCCCTACGGCGTGCAGCCGTAGTCGGCGAGGAGAATGCCCAGGTCCGACTGGTCCGTATCTCCGTCGCCGTCCAAGTCACCGCCGCCATCGACGCCGTACGACGCCAGCAGGATGCCGAGGTCGGATTGATCCGTGTCGCCGTCGCCGTCGAGATCGCCCGGGCAGGCTGCGTCGAGCGGGTTGCCGAGATTCAGGGCGTCGGTGTTTTCCAAGTACATGTCGTCGATGTACAGCGGCCCGGCGGGGCCGCTGCCGCCGCCGGTCTTGATGAAGAACGTGCGCAGATCCAGAGCCGAGCCGCGGCGAAAGATGAAGGAAGTCTGTCCGCCTGCGTCAAGTCGATCCGACATCAGGGCGCTGTCGCCAGGGCGGCTGTGAAGAAAGACGTCCGTCGTCTCGTTCTCGTTGTTGATCAGCAGCCAGCAGTTGTACCAGGTGTCCTGCTCCAGAACCGTGAGCACCTCGTACCTGCCATCGTCGTTGATGCGCAGTTCGTCGGTCGAGTTGCTGGTTCCTAGTTCAACTTCGAAGTCGTCGAACTGCGTTGGGAAAGTCGAATCCGACATGCCCAAGGAGAAGTTCTGCTGCTCGGCGATCCGGAAGCGCAGAAACATCATCCTGGTCGTCCCGTTTAGCAGCAGCACCTCGCGGAAGAGACAAGCCGAGTCGGTGGTGACGGCCAGGACCTGATTCGTGGGCTGATCCGGATCAACGACCACCACCGAGGTGTCGTGCTGGGCTTGCCACCCCCCTTGCTCATCAATGGGGGCGAGAAGCAGGTCGTCGAAGTCCTCGATGAGTAGGAAGTCACCGCCAGCCATACTGGTGAACATGGCGGCGCTGACGGCCGCGATCCCGAGCCAGACGCGCCTTGATCGGTGTTGCATGGTGGCCCTCGTTTCTCTCCGGAGATGGAGGCAGGTGGGATTGTCGCATTCGCGGGTCCGCAATTCCGCTATTGGCAAGGTATGCGCGGCGACTCGAACTGTCCAGAACAAACGACGGCCTTGTCCCATATCGGGAGGCCTGCATATTCGCGGGGTCAGCGAGACCCCTTGGTGAGGGGGCCCAGGCCTCGACGAGCGACTGCCAGACGCCCTTCGGGCGGCGCTGGTCACGGCACGCCGCCGTGGTCGGCGAGCACGCCGCCCAGCTCGGCCGGGTCGGTGTCACCGCCGCCATCGAGAGCGTTAGCCCGTGCCATCTCGGCGGTGCGCGCCGCGAGGGCGCAGCAACCCGCCCGGAATCCAATCGGGCTTCGTCGTCTCATGGTGGCGCTCCGTCTACCGCGGGCGCCAAGTCGGGCCATCCGAGCGCAACGAAGGCGCCCTCACTAGACCCAGCCTGTCACCTCCCCGTCAGAGGGCAAGGCATTTCGGCTGGAGAACCCGGCAATGCCCCTGTGTGGGTGGGTTTTCCCTGCATCTCCGTGAACTGGCGGCTCCCGACGGAGCACAGCCAGGCGGTATGATCCGGAGGCGTCGCCACGGAGTCGGCGCCGAGACGCCACCGGTCCGATGGAGAGATCAGGATGACGAGCATGACCGACACCCCCGCGCTGCCCCTGGGTGAGATGGAGCGGCAGCCGCCCGAGGAGCCGCTGGTCGACGTGATGGCGGGAGACGCCCGTCGGCAGATCCCGGTGCTCGATCACGGCTTCATCGCCCTGCTCGACGTCATGCCTCGCCTCGTCCCTGAGGGCCAGACCGCCGACCAGGCCATCGTCCAGGCCGCCCGCGTCTCCTACGGCCAGGGAACCAAGCGCGTCAGCGAAGACCGGGGGCTCCTGCGCTACCTGCTGCGGCATCGGCACACCACGCCCTTCGAGATGGTCGAGTTCAAGTTCCACGTCCGCCTGCCCATCTTCGTGGCCCGGCAGTGGATTCGCCATCGCACCGCCAACGTCAACGAGTACTCCGGCCGCTACTCGATCATGCCCGAGCGTTTCTACCACCCGCCAGCCGACGAGGTGCGCGAACAGTCCAAGGGCAATCGGCAGGGCGGCGAGGAGTCGATCGGCGTCGAAGCCGGCGAAGCATTCCTGGAGTATCTCAGCCAGGCGGAAGGCCAGCACCAGCGCTACCTGGAGCTTTCAGAGCAAGGTGTGGCTCGCGAACTCGCCCGCCTGGGTCTGCCGCTCAGCATGTACACCGAGTGGTACTGGAAGTGCGATCTGCACAACGTGCTGCACTTCTTGTCGCTGCGTCTCGACGAGCACGCCCAGCGTGAGATTCGCGCCTACGCAGAAGCCATGTTGCGCTTGATCGAACCGATCGTGCCGCAGACGATCGAAGCCTTCCGCGACTATCGCCTGCAGGCGGTGTCGCTGACGCGCCTGGAAGTGGAAGCGATTCGTTCGGGCAGCGATCTCGACACCACAAACAAGCGCGAGCGCGCTGAGTTTGAAGGGAAGAAACGCCGGTTGGGGATGTAGGCGAGCGGCCTGCGGGCGGTGGCCTACGAGCCGCCCTTGACCACGCGGGCCCCCGAGGAAGACGAGGACGATCCACCGGCGCGGTGGATCTTCTTCTTGGGCTTGGAGTCCGTGGCCGGCGGCGTCTGCCCCTGCTGCGACACCTCCACGAAGCACTCCGGCACCTCGATGCCCTTGTCGGTGGTGAGGACGCCGCCGGTCGCCTCCAGTTCCTCCAGCCTGGCTTTGGCCTCGGCCGGGAGGTACTGGGTGAGCAGCATGTCGGTCGCCGAGGGCCCGCCGCGCAGCTTCTCCACCAGCGCCGGCGCGTAGTAGAGAGAACTGCACAGGCTTCCCAGCAGTACGACCATGCGGATCATCTTGCCCCGAGATCGGCTGTCGCTCATGTCTCTACCATCGGATTCGAGGCGCCCAAGTGCCACGGCCAGTCGCCAAATGCGGGGTGAGCCGCGGTGACCTTCGCGTTCGTGTCGCCTGTAGGGGTGAGCGTAGACCCGGGAACGGGGAACGATGCTGCCGTCTGTGCCGGTCCTGCCGCCTCCGATTCGAGGGTCCGCCGGCCTCCTCACATGGCGCAGTCATCATCGAGGTCCTCGGGGAAGTCGCCAAGGTCCATCGGCGTCATGCCCTCGAAGGGGTTCTCGTACGACTCGACTTCCGTGACGCGGCAGACGCCCCGCTCCGCGAGGGCGCGGAAGAAACGACGCGATTGCGTCTCGTAGTCATCGTCGGGAGTGGGGGGGCCGATGCAGGCCCAGACGCCATTGCTGCTCGGCCTTCCATTGGGCCCGCAGCAGGCGCTCGCGAAAGTTCTCGGGCACCAGGCCCTCCCCCTGCACCTGCCAGCGATCCTCAGGAAGCACAACTCCCTCCTCGCCAGGCGCGGCGCTCTGGGCCTCCAACTCGAAGTCGAGTTGGGTCAGCAGGAACATGGTCAGGCAGTCCATGTACAGGTCGCCATCCACCATGGTCGTCTCGTCGAAGCGGATGACGACCGGGGCCGCCTCGACTTCGGACCCGGGGCTCGGGGCTTCACCCGCCACGGCTTGGCTGCGGCTGTGCAGCCAGGCGGCGATCGCCTCTTCCGCCTCGCGATCCTCATCGTCGAGCAGCGTGTCCTCGGCTTCTTCCAGTTCGTGGAATCCGCCCAGCCCATCCAGGGTGTCGTCGCCATCGATCATGGTTGCTTCCGCCAATCCAGCCCGGCCGCTCACCCAAGCGGCATGCACCCGCCACGAACCGCGATTTGCGCGTGAGGGAACTATAGACCCGAATGCGCTCAATGCCAGCAGAAAACGGCATCTACCCGTCTACCAGGGGTCGTCCACTTCCCCGAAGTCCTCGATGATTCGGCTCGTCGCCAGTTGATCGCAGCGCTCGTTCTCCGGATGGTCGGCGTGGCCCTTGACCCAGTGCGAGCGGAGGTCGTGCCTTTCTCGCAGCTCGACCAGTCGCTGCCACAAGTCTTTGTTCTTGACCGGCTTGCGGGCGGAGTTGCGCCAGTTCTTGGCGATCCAGCCATCCAGCCATTCGGCCAGCCCCTTCACCACGTAGACACTGTCGGAGTACAGGTGGACCTCGGCCGGTTCCGCGAGCGACTCCAGCCCTCGGATCACTGCCAGCAGCTCCATGCGATTGTTCGTGGTTTGTTCGTCACTGCCCGTCTCTTCGTGAACCTCGTCCGCCCCCGTCCTCTGGACCAGGTAGGCCCAGGCGCCCGGGCCGGGGTTGCCGCGGCAGGCGCCATCCGTGTACAGCTCGATCACCGGCTTGCTCATGAGGCCTACGGTAGCGTTTGGCCCATCCGGGTGAGGCGGTGAGGCGCTGTCTGGGCCGCCATCGGGGCTCGATTAGGCGGATGTGACTAATTAAGTGTACAGCGGTGGTTTCAGTCCGCGCCAGGGCTTGGGGGCGACGCGGTCGGACCGTAGAATGCCGCCGCCCACCAACGCCCGGCACAGGCTGACCCGTCCCGGCGTTGCCCCCCCCGGTACCGGGCAGGCTCGTTTCCGGGATTGACTGGCCCGTATCGGCCGGCATCAAACACCTCCGTCAGGCGAGCGGCCGAGCGCCCGCGTGACCCTATATGTCTGAGGAAGGGCGCCGATGGAAGGTCTGCCGCTCAAGCCGTTTCATGAGATGACGAAAGCCGACTACGCCGACATCGGCTTCCGCTGCGGGCTCGAGGTGCACCAACAACTGCACACCCGCACCAAGCTCTTCTGTCGCTGCCCGGCCGGCCTCTACCGCGGCGACTTCGACGCCGAGATCCTCCGCCAGATGCGGCCGACGCTCTCGGAGATGGGCGAATATGACGGCACGGCCCTGATGGAGAAGAAGACGCGGAAGAACATCTACTACCGCATGCACCATCGCACCGTCTGCACCTACGAGTTCGACGACACGCCTCCCTTCCCACCCGCCGACGACGCCATCGACATCGCCATCGAAATCTCCCAGCTCTTGCGGCTCAACACCGTCAACGAGCTGCACATCGCCCGCAAGCAGTATCTGGACGGCTCCATCCCCGCCGGCTTCCAGCGCACCACGCTTCTGGGCGTGGACGGCTGGATTCCCTACCAGGGAGGCAAGATCGGCATCCGCCAACTCGGCATGGAGGAAGACTCCTGCCGCGAAGTGTCGGACAGCGGCCACGAGCGGGTCTACCTGACCGATCGCCTGGGCACGCCGCTTATCGAGGTCGTCACCGAACCGGAGATGCACACGCCCCAGGACTCGGCCAACGTCTGCAACCTCATCCGCAAGCTCTGCCGCAGCACCCACAAGGTGCGGCGCGGCTACGGGGCCACCCGCCAGGATGTGAACGTCAGCGTCCGGGGCGGGACGCGGGTGGAGATCAAGGGCGTGCCGCAGATCTGGCGCATTCCGCGCCTGACCTACAACGAAGCCGGTCGGCAGGTGGCGCTGTTGCGCATTCGTGACAAGCTGCACCAGCGCGGCGTGCGCTCGGACACCTTGCAGGCGCGGCACGAAGACGTCACCGACGCCTTCCGCAAGACGAACTACGCACCGATCAAGCAGGCGGTGCAGGCCGGACTCATGGTGCGCTGCGTGATCCTGCGCGGCTTTGGCGGCTTGATGAACGCCACCACGCAGGAGTACACGACCTTCGCCAAGGAGTTTTCCGATCGGGTGCGGGTGATCGCCTGCCTGACGGAGATGCCCAACATCGCCTGCAGCAACTCCGCCAGCGATTCGCTGCGGCCGGAGCTGTGGGAGAAACTCCGTCGGCGGATGCGCGCGGGCGAGGAGGATGAACTCGTCCTCACCTGGGGCAACCGCCAGGACACGCTCACCGCCGCTGAGGAGATCATCATCCGAGCCCGGGAGGCGACCGAAGGCGTGCCCCGCGACACCCGCCAACCGCTCAAGGACGGCACGACCGGCTTCGAGCGCGTGTTGCCCGGGGCCGAACGCATGTATCCCGACACGGATCTGCCCCCCATCGAACTTCTGCCCGAACGCATGCAGCGCATCCGGGCCCAACTGCCCGAGGACGTGTGGATCACGGAGGAGCGCTTCCGACAGGCGGGGTTGACGCCGCACGAAGCCGACCGCCTCTGCATCTGGAGGCGGGCGCTGCTGGTGACGCAGCTCATCGAAGAGATCGGCGTGCCCGGGACGACGATCGGTTCGGTGCTCGGTGAACGCTGGCGTCATCTCAGTCGCCAGGGTCTCAGGCCCAGCCGGCTCAGCGACGAGGTGATTCTCCGCCTCTTCGAGATGCACCGGGACGGGCGCCTGGCCCGGGAAGGCCTGCCGGTCCTCATGCAGTGGCTTCTGGAGAGCACGGAGGACGAGCGCGTCGAGCTGTCGCACCTGCAGACGTTGCTCGAGGAGCGACCGATCAAGCCGGTCGGCGAGGCGGAGCTGGCGGCGTGCATCGACGCGGTGCTCGCCGAGCTCGATCTCTCCGACTTCGCCACCAGGAAGAAACTGGTGCGATACGTCGTGGGTCGCGTGTTGGAGTCGCTCATCGGTCGAATGCCCGGCAGTCACGTCGTGGAGCGGGTCGAGCAGGCGCTTTCAGCCGCGGCCTTGGAGTCGATCGGAGAGGAGGCGTCATCATGAGCGACACCGCGACCAGCACCGTCAACGGCTACCGGGGACCGGGCCTGGCGGTCATGCAGCGGCATGGCGTCTCCGCCTGGAGCATCGTCGAGGTCAAGACCACGACCGGCAAGTTCACCGGCCTCATCCTGCCTCGCTCCGAGACCGCCGATGATCGCCACATCGTCCTCAAGCTGGACACCGGCTACAACATCGGGCTCGCCGCGGAAGCCATCACCGACATGAAGGAGATCGGCCGACGCGAAGCCCAGTACAAGATCCCCGAGAAGGAGTTTCCCTACAGCAAGCGCAAGCCCAACGTCCTCTTGATCGGCACGGGCGGCACCATCGCCAGCCGCCTTGACTACCGCACCGGCGCCGTCATTCCCGCTTTCAGCCCCGGCGAGCTGTACGGCTCCGTGCCCGAGCTTGCCGACGCCTGCAATCTCCGCACCGAGAAGTTGTTCGGCGTCTTCAGCGAGAACATGGGGCCGGAGCAGTACTTCGCCCTCGCCAAGCGCATCGGTGAGGCGATCGAAGAAGGGTACGACGGCGTCGTCATCGGGCACGGCACCGACACCATGCACCACACCGCCGCCGTCTTGACCTTCATGGTGCAGAACCCGCCCATCCCCATCGTCATGGTGGGTTCGCAGCGCTCCAGCGATCGGCCCAGCTCCGACGCCGCCTGGAACCTGATCTGCGCCGTCAAGGCCGCCGCCACCGGCGACATCGCGGAGGTGACGGTCTGCATGTTCGGGCCGACCTCCCACGAATACTGTCTGTTGCACCGGGGCACCCGCGTGCGCAAGATGCACTCCAGCTATCGTTCGACATTCCGCACGATCGGCGATGTGCCCCTCGCCATGGTGAGCCCGGACTACTTCACGCCCCTGCGCGACGACTATCGGCGTCGTGACGAGAAGCGATCGCACTCGCTGAACCTCGCCTTCGAGGAGAAGGTGACGATCCTGTATTACTACCCCAACATGCAGCCGGACATCCTCGACGCCCTCGTCGACTGCGGCTACAAGGGAATCGTCATCGCCGGCACCGGACTGGGGCACGTGAACAAGCCGCTCTATCCCGCCGTCAAGCGAGCCACGGAAGCGGGCGTGCACATCTACATGACCGTGCAGACGCTCTGGGGCTTCACCCAGATGTACGTCTACGAGACGGGGCGCGAGTTGATGAAGCTCGGCATCATCCCGGCCGCCAACATGTTGCCCGAGGTTGCTTTCATGAAACTCTCTTGGGCGCTCGGGCAGTCGGACGATCGCGAGGAGGTCAAGCGGCTCATGCTCTCGACGATCAGCGATGAGATCACCGAGCGCGAACCCTACAACGGCTACCTCATCTACCAGGGACAGATCCCGGAGATCCAGGAATTCCTCCGCTCGATCAAACGCTAGACAAGCAGGAGCGCAAGGCCCGGTCGCAGGGGGTGGCCTGCAGACGCAGCGAACGGCGCCCGCGGTCTCTCCGTCAACCTGCGGCTGTCGATACCCGCCCCATGGCCGCTCCCTGCCGCTGCGACACGCAACGCCGGCTCTCCCGGCGCGGCACCCTAGCCGCATCACGAGCCAGGGCAAAGCGCTCTATACTCGCACCCCCAGGACTCACCCCAGCCAGGTCTTGGGGAGGAGAGAACGCATGCCCACCTCGCGACGGATCCTGCCCCTGACGCTGGCAGCGCTCGGCGGGGCCGCTTCGGCGATGCAGCCGGCCACGACCTCACCCGCGCCTGAAGCAACGCACCGGCCGCTCAACTTCGTCTTCATCCTCGTTGACGATCTGGGCTGGCGCGATGTCGGCTGCTTCGACAGCCCCTTCTACGAGACGCCCAACATCGACAAGCTCGCGGCCCAGGGCATGCGCTTCAGCAACGCCTACGCCGCCTGCCCCGTCTCCAGCCCCACCCGGGCCAGCATCATGGCGGGCAAGTACCCGGCGCGAATGAACACCACCGACTGGTTCGGCGCTCCCCAGCCGGACAACGTGCAGGGCCACTGGACGCGCAACAAGTCCCTGTTGCCCGCACCGTATGTCGATCACCTGCCGCTCGAGGAAACGACGCTCGCCGAGGCTTTCAAGGCCAACGGCTACCACACCTTCTTCGCCGGCAAGTGGCATCTGGGCCAGGAGGGGTTCTATCCCGAAGACCAGGGCTTTGACCTCAACAAGGGCGGCTGGGAGCGTGGCGGACCCTACGGCCCGGGCAAGTACTTCACGCCCTACGGCAACCCTCGCCTTGAAGACGGCCCCCCCGGCGAACATCTGCCCGCACGCCTCGCTTCGGAAACGGTCAAGTTCATCGAGACGCACCAGGATGACCCGTTCCTGGCCTATCTGTCGTTCTACTCCGTGCACACGCCGCTCATCGCCCGCGAGGATCTGACCAAGAAGTACCAGGCGAAGAAGAAGGAGATGGGGCTCGACGTGATCTGGGGGAAGGAGGGCGAGCGTAAGGTGCGCCTGGTGCAAGAGCACGCGGTGTATGCCGCGATGGTCGAGGCGATGGACCTGGCAGTGGGGGAGGTGCTGACGGCCCTTGACAGGCTGGATCTCGCGGAGAACACCGCCATCGTCTTCATGTCGGACAACGGCGGGCTGAGCACCTCGGAGGGCCACCCCACCTCGAACCTGCCTCTGCGAGCCGGCAAGGGCTGGCTCTACGAGGGAGGCATTCGCGAACCGATGATCATCGTCTGGCCCGGCGAGGCGCCCGCGGGCAGCGTCTGCGAGGAACCGGTCATCAGCACCGACTTCTTCCCGACCATGCTCGACATGGCCGGCCTGCCGGCCCTGCCCGAGCAGCACGTCGATGGTGTCAGCCTCAGGCCGTTGCTGACCGGTGAGGAAGACGAACTCGAGCGCGAAGCGATCTATTGGCACTACCCGCACTACGGCAACCAGGGCAGCAGCCCCGGGTCCGCGATTCGCATGGGCGACTGGAAGCTCATCGAGTGGTTCGAGACGGGTCGCCTGGAACTCTTCAACCTCGCTGAGGACATCGGCGAGACCAAGAACCTGCTGCGCCAGGAGCGCCCGCGCGTCCGCGACATGCACATGCGCCTGCTCAAGTGGCGCAAGGACGTCGAGGCCCGCCTGCCCACGCGGCGATCCGTGGAGGAGTTCATGGAAGACCACGGCAAGAAGGATGAGGGCTGAGGCTTCAGGTGACGAATGTCGAATGACGAATGACAAGCAGGGTCGCCCTTCGACACTTGTGCTTCGTCACTTGCCATTTCCCACCCGGCCCTCCGCTTCGCTTCGGGGCTAAACGAAGCCTCTCCCTGGTGAATCGCCCTCCGACGCTATAGTGTGCCCCCATGTCGTTCATGCCCAACCTGCTCGCGACTCGCCGCGGCAGACTGATCGCTTTCTTCCTTCTCTACATCGCGGAGGGAATCCCCCTGGGATTCACCGCGACGGCGATCGTCACGCAGATGCGCCGGGCCGGCGTGGGGCCTGAGCAGATCGGGGCCTTCATCGCGGTGCTCTACCTGCCCTGGGGCTGGAAGTGGGCCATCGGACCGGTCGTGGACCTCGTCTACAGCGATCGCCTGGGGCGGCGTCGGCTGTGGATCGCCGCGGCGCAGTTCTTCATGATCCTGTCGCTGCTTTCGATCATGCGGGTGCAGATCGATGCCGAGCATCTGCGCCTCTTCTTCATCGCCGCCATTTCGCTCAACATCTTCAGCGCCACCCAGGATGTCGCCATCGACGCCCTGGCCTGCGGCACCCTGCGCAAGGAAGAGCGGGGCCTGGCCAACGGTCTCATGTTTGCCGGCTCGTACCTCGGCATCATGGCCGGCGGCTCGGGCATCCTCTTTCTCAACGACTTCCTCGGCGGCTACTTCCAGAATCCCTTCCAACTCAGCTTTCTCTTCGTCATCGGGGCGCTCTTGTCGATCCTGCTCCTCGTGACCTTGCCGCTGCGGGAAGCGAAGCAGAAGGACCCGACGCCGCGGGAAGGGTCGGTCCTGGCGGCCCTCGCCAATGAGCTCAGACGCTATCTCTTAGAGGCGCTACGGGCTTTCTTCGGGTCGCGTTCCGCCATCGCCGCCATGGTTCTGGCACTCCTGCCCATCGGCAGCTACTCGCTCTCACTCGTCCTGCAGGCGAACTTGGCGGTCGAGATCGGCATGGAGGACAAGGAGATCGCGCTGCTCGGCGTCATCACCGGCCTTATCTCCGCGGGCTGCTGCGTCCTGGGCGGCATCCTCTCCGATCGCTTCGGCCGGCGGCGCATGCTGGCGCTCTATATCCTGGCCATGGCGATTCCACCCGCCATCCTCGCCTACAGCATGTTCGGGCACGACTGGATCATGCCCATCGATCCGACCGATCCCGACCATCGCATCGCGCCGGCGGCGCTGGTGCGAACTTTCTGGATCGTGAGCATGATCTACGCAACGTTCGCCGGCCTGGCCTATGGCACCCGCCACGCCATCTTCATGGATGTCTGCGATCCCAAGGTCGCCGCCACCCAGTTCACCGCCTACATGGCGCTCCTCAACGTTGGCATCTCCTACTCCGCCTTCTGGCAGGGGCTGGCGATCAAGACCTATGGCTATCCCACGACGCTCTGTCTCGACATCGTAGTCGGCTTCCTCTGCCTCGCCGTCCTGCCCTTCGTCAAGCCGCGCCCGCAGGGCGACGTTGCGCCTGAGGAAGACCAGAAGATGGCCTGACAAGAAAAGCCGCGCGTGCTTGGCACGCGCGGGAAGGGGGGTCTACTACAGAGCGCGAAGCCGCGAGCGGCAGAGCCGCGATGACGCAAGCGCTCTACGCCAACCCGGCGAACTTGCCCAGCAGCAGCGTGTGCGTGCGCAGGCCCTTGCGGTAGCACTCGATCTCGAACTTCTCGTTGGGCGAATGCACCCGGTCATCGCTGAGACCGAAACCGAGCAAGAGAGTTTCCAGACCGAGCACGGTGCGGAAGGAGCCGACCACCGGGATCGAGCCGCCGCTGCCCATGAGGACCGGCTCGACGCCCGTCGCTTCCTGCAGGGCCTCACGGGCTTGCTTCATCTCGGGCAGGTCCGGCGGCACCAGGCAGGGGATCCCGGTCCCGTGCCGCTTGAACTCCAGCGTGCAGCCGGTGGGCGTGCGCTCCTGCAGGTAGGTTTCCAGGGCCTTGGTGACCTTCTCCGGATTCTGATTCGGCACGAGGCGGAAGCTGATCTTGGCGCCGGCGTAGCTGGGAATGATCGTCTTGGCGCCTTCGCCCATGTAGCCGCCGTAGATGCCGTTGATGTCGCAGGTCGGCCGAGCCCACATGCGTTCGAGCGTGGTGTAGCCCGTCTCGCCGGTGGCGGCGCTGGTGTCCAGGCCGATCCCGGCAAGCTCGCCTGCTTCATCGAAGTCAAGCTTCTTCCACGCCTCGCGCTGCTCGTCCTGCAGGGGCAGGATGTCGTCGTAGAAGCCGGGCAGGTTGCACTTGCCCTCGGGCCCGAAGAGGCCGCTGAAGATCTTGACCAGTTCGTTGACGGGATTGGGAATGCAGCCGCCCCACAGCCCCGAGTGCACATCCATGTTGGGCCCGTGCAGGATCGCTTCGCAGTAGCTCAGCCCGCGCAGCGAGAAGGTGACCGCGGGGGTGTTGCGGTTCCACATACCCGTGTCGGAGACGAGGCAGATGTCGCAGTCCTTGAGCGTTTTCGCCTTGTCGCGCAGGTAGTTCTCCAGGTTGACGCTGCCGCACTCCTCTTCACCTTCGAGGAGCAAGGTCAGGCGTACAGGAATCTCGCCCGTCTCTTCCTTCCAGGCCCGCAGCGCTTCCAGGAACATCATCACTTGGCCTTTGTCATCGACCGCGCCGCGGGCCACGATGCGTTTGTGACCGTCTTGCTTGATGACGGGCTCAAAGGGCGGCGAGTCCCACAGCTCCAGGGGATCGGAAGGCTGCACGTCGTAGTGACCGTAGAACAGCACATGCGGGCCGTCGTACCCCTCGGGTCCGGGGCAGTGGCCGTAGACGACGGGATGGCCGGGCTTGTCGGCGCTGCCGGTCTCGTGCAGTTCCGCCTGCAAGCCCGATTCGCGCAGATGACTGGCACACCACTCTGCCGCATCTCGGCAGCCCGCGCGATAGGCGGGGTCGGTGCTGATGCTCTCGATGCGCAAGAGATCGAAGAGGCGTTCGATGCCCGCGTCAAAGTCGGTTTCCGTGCGCTGCAAGACCGATTGTGTCGTCGCTGTGTCGCTCATGGTTTGATCCTTCCTTTCCCCCGAATGACTGAACCGCCATTCTAGCGGTTGAGCGCGGGGGGAATGACGAATGGGGGACATTCACCACGGAGGGCACGGCGGACACGGAGAAGAAGACGACAGTGGTGCGATGGAGCCTGCTTGTTTAGCCCCGAAGCGAAGCGGAGGGGAGGTGGGGGGAACTGGCCGGCGCAGAAAAAAAGCCCCGCCCGGGGGCGAGGCTCGTGTGGCGTCGTGATTTCGAGCGATTCCTCAGCGCTGGACCATGGTGGTCGGGCCGGCCTCTTCCGCCAGGACGCGGGTTTGGAGCAGGAGCACCGCCGTCTCGAGCTGCGGGTCGATGCCCTCATCCAGCAGACGCTGCGGGTCGGGACGCTCCGGATCGTCCGGGTCGAGTTGGGCGACCGGGGTGATGTCGGCTTCCTGGCGAATCTCCAGGAGCGAGACCAGTTGGTCCGACGTCATCCGCACGGTGATGTCCGGCTGCACGCCCCAGCTCAGGGCCCCGTCCTCACGGTGGATGGAACGACCGCTGGGCAGGAGGTACTGCTGTTCGGTCACCTTCAGGTAGGCCGCTCCGTAATCGAGCGGGCGCACTTGCTGGACGCTGCCCTTCCCGTAGGAACGCTCGCCGACGATGATGGCCCGGTCGTGGTCCTGCAGACAGCCGGAGACGATCTCGCTCGCGGAAGCCGAGCCGGCGTTGACCAGGACCACCACGGGCAGGTCCGCCAACGAGGCGCGGAAGGGCATGGCCCAGGTCGGCATGATGCGGCTGCGGTCGGCGACGCTGACCAGCTTGCCCTCGCTGACGAAGCGGTTGGAGATGCCGGTGGCGGCGCTGAAGATGCCGCCCGGATTGAAGCGCAGGTCGAGGACCAGGCCGTGCAGTTCGCCGTCCTGTTGCATGGTGGCGACGGCCCGATCGAACTCGGAGACCGTCTCGCGGGAGAAGTTGGTCAGCCGCACGTAGCCGATGTGGTTGATCGGATCAATCAGGTAGTCCCAGTCGGTCTCGCCCTTGCCGGTGCGCTTCCAGCCCTTGGCGCTATAAAGCGGGATGCGATCGCGGGTGAGGACGAAGTCAATCATCTCCTCGGCGCCTTCACGCTCGACGCGGAGGGTGACGTCGGTGCCTCGGTCGCCGGTGATCTGGTCGACCGCCTGGTTGAGCGTGATGCCCACCGTCGACTCAGCCGCGATGAAGCGGATGAGGTCGCCGCGCTTCATGCCGGCCCGCTGGGCGGGGGTGCCGTCCAGCGGCGCTACCACGCGAAGCTGGCGGGAGTTGTCCAGTTCGATCTGGATGCCGACACCGATGAAATCACCGGTCAGGTTGCGATCGAACATTTCCTTCTCGTCGGGCCAGATGATGCCCGAGAAGGCGTCGAGGCGGGACATGGCGCCGTTGCCGAACTCGCGGTAGATCACTCGATCGGGGATGGCGACGGTCGTGCTCGTCCGCTCGATCAGGGCGTCCATGATCCGTCGGAAGTCGCGGCGACCCAGCGCCGGCTCCTCCTTCAGCGCCTCGATGTTGGCATCGAGAAACCGCAGCAGCGAAGCTCGATCAGCCTCATTCTCCAGACCCGGGAAGGCGGCGGTCAGGTCGTCCGTGGTGATCAGGGTGCGAATGCCCAGCAAGCCGCCGATGGCCAGATCGCCGTACTCCACGCCGTCGATGTGCTTGTTCTTGGCGACGCCGATCGCCTCGTACATCATCGACTCGGTGATGTCGCGAACCTTGTCCTGCCAATCCGGGCCGGAGCTGTTGTACTCGGGCAGGGGATCCTCGCCCTCAGCGACGGCGAACTCGTTACGCAAGTCGTGCAAACGCTGCGGCGTGTAGAAGGCCAGCAAACCCACGCGCTCCGCCACCCGCAACACGTCGTCGTAGTACGTCCGCTCCTGCTCGTGCAGCAGATCCAGGCGGCGGAACCAGTCCAGCGCCTCCAGGATGCGACCGTCGGCCTCCGCTTGGTGAGCCTGGCGGAGGGCTTCCTGAATCGCCTGTTGCACCTCCGCCATCGCCGGCACCGAGGCCGGGTCATCCGAGAGGTCCTGCAACTCGATCGCCGCCCGCAACGCCTCACGGAAGTCCGATTCGTCGAGGGCCGCGGTCATCTCCTCGATGGCGCTGGCGCGGCCGGTCTCCCGCGCTGCCACGATCTGTTCCGTATGCGACTCCCATTGGGCCACGGCCTCGCGCATGCGGCGGACGCCGAGGTGCGTGTGGTCCGCCGGCACTTCGCGCAGCAGGTCGTAGACCACGCCGGCGCCGCCGTCGTTGGCTTGGGCGCTGCGCCAGATCTCATCCGCCCAATCCGAGACGGTGACGGTGACCGGCTCGCTGGACTGGGCCGGGGCCAGCGCCGGGCCGGCCGCGACCAACGCCAACATCAGGGCGGCGGTGCGGACCGATCGACCCCTGGGCGCGGACCGAATGTGCTGGAGTAGACGGCCGGGAGAAGAAGCCCTGGTGTTCATAAACAAACTCGCCTCGCTTTCAGAACCTGGATGGCCGGGCCTCGCAGCTGCCTAACCCGGTGTCAGCGGGGGCCCGGAGGATGCCACGGGCGCATCCCACGGCTCGATTCTATGATCCCAGACCCCGGTCGCGGGGTGAAAATGCCAATCAGCCTCTTCCGGGGGTGTACCGGCACCGAAGATTCCGGTCGCAGCCTTCTCGGTCCAGCCGCTGGGAACCGTGGCCCCGCACAAGCCGCATATACTGCCGCCATGCCGCTCTTGTTCAGCCGTGCTGCCCTGTTTCCCCCGCTTCTCAGTGGATCTCCCTATCTGCTTTTGCTGGCGCAAACGACGGGCGACTCCGGCCCCCCACACCGAGTCGTCTGGGCGATTGCCGCACTGCTGGCCCTGGGGGCGATCCTGCTCTTCACCGTGATTCTGCTCGTCCTGATCAGCGGGAGTCGGCGGGCTCGGCTGGAATCCGAGGCTGCCCGCCGCAAGCGTGTCGTCACCGTCGGCGAGGACGCCTGGGAGGAGGCGGGACGGCGGGTACGCCTGGCGGACGACGATGACTCAGGAGACGAGGATGTCTGAGAGACCGCTCGCCATCGTGACCGGCGGGGCGCGCCGCGTCGGCCGGGCCGTCTGCCTGGAACTCGCCCGAGCCGGCTACGACCTGCTCTTCACCTTCAACCGTTCGCAGGCGGAGGCCGACGATGTCGTCGCCGAGGCGACCAACCTCGGCGTCCTGGCGGCGGCGGAGCAACTGGACTTGGCCGACCTCGAGAAGGTCCGGCGCTGGGCCGAGGAGCGGGCCGCCAATCTCCAGCGCCTCGACGCCCTGGTGCACAACGCCTCCATCTACCAGCCCACCGCCCTGGCCCAGGTCGATGCCCGCGAAGCCGAGCGCTTCTACCGCATCAACGCCGCTGCCCCCTTGCTGCTCACAGCCGGCATCGCCGACGCCTTGATCGCGGCCCGCGGTGCGGTCGTGGCCTTCACCGACATCCACGCCCAGGGCCTGCCCCGCCTCAGCCACGCGCCCTACGCCATGTCCAAGGCGGCGCTCTCCGAAATGGTGCGCAGCCTGGCCCGTGATCTGGCCCCGGAAGTGCGGGTCAACGCCCTCGCGCCGGGCGTCGTCGCCTGGCCGGAAGCGGGGCCGGAAGCAAAGCACGCTGCCCAGCAGCGCTACCTCGAACGCGTGCCCCTGGCCCGAGCCGGCACCCTGGAGGAGGCCGCCCGGGCTGTCCTCTGGCTGGTGCGCGACGCCACCTACGTCACGGGCCAGACGATCCGCCTGGACGGCGGCCGCTCACTGCTCTGAAGGTAGAGCAGACCCACTTCAGACGTAGCCGTGTTTCTTCTCGACGAGCCGCGACCGTGAGGGAGCGGTACGCTTGGATATCCAGCGGCGAACCGCTCCCGGCGGCCACCAACGACCATCCCACAAGCGGATCCGTCTGCCGACTCGAAGAGACCGTTTCCCTGCGGGCGCGGCTCGTAGGAGTGGCAGAACCCGCTGCCTCTGAGTTGGAAACGCTCCAGGTTGAACCTCGGCGGTTAGTCTCCCACGACCACGGCGGCGGCTTCGCGCTCGCTCTGCGCTTCCTCAGCGCGCTGTCGCGGCGTCGGGGTGGGCTGGTAGGCCGCCGCCACGATGAGAATGTCGTCGTCGTTGGGACCGTAGCGGAAGGCATCGATCGTCTGCCGCAGGAAATCGACCGCCTCCACCGACGTCCGCGGCGACAAGGCGACCGATTCGCGCAGGCGCCGCAGCCCAAAGGCCTGCCCGGAACGATCCTTGTTCTCGAAGGCCCCATCGGTGTACGCCACCAGGCAATCGCCGCCACACAGTTGCGTCGTCGCATCGTCGTGACCGAACACGCCGGGCGGCACCGCGCCCAGCATGAAGGTGGTCGATTCCAGCTCGTCGACGCGTCCATCCGCCCGCCGCAGGTATGCCGGGGGATGGCCGCCGCTCGCCCAGGTGAGCGTCGCGGGCCGGGTCTCATCGCCGGGATCAAGCCGGACGCAAAGGGCGGTCGCGTAAACGCTGTGATGCGACAGCGTGAACCAGATGTAGCGGTTCAGGGCGCTGAGCAGTTCCCCGGGGTCGAGCTGGCCGTCCTGGTTAATGTCCGCCGCCGCCAGACCCTCCGCGTGCAGTCGCTCGATTTCGCCGGCGAGGCGATTGACGGTCAAAGCCGCGGCGATGCCGTGCCCGGTGACGTCGATGAGGGCCAGGTGCAGCCGGCCGCGTTCATCGGTGTGCACGTGCAGGTAGTCCCCGCCGATCTGCCGCATGGGTTGGTAGGAGTACCACAGCTTGAGCTGCCCCTCGGTGATGGGGTCGGGGAAGAGCGATTCGTGCACCCGCCGGGCGTCCACGAGCTCGCGCTTCAGACTGCCGAACGCCTGCCGCACCATGCGATGATCGAAGTTGCGGTGGAAGCTGACCATGCGCCAGATGCAGATGCCCAGGCCGGGGGCGCCGACCAAGGGCGCCAGGAAGATCTCCGGCGCCAGCTCCGCGAAGCCGCCCGCGAAGACGATCCTCGCCGTGGCCCAGATCCAGAGCTGGGGCACAAAGGCGTAGATGCACTGCCGCGCCGTCCAGGGCAGGAAGAGACAGGCGATCGTGTGAGCGATGAGGATCCCCCCCAGCCCCGGCCGGCTGACGAGCGGCGTCCCCAGCACAATCGCCACGTTGCAGGCGAAGATCGTCACCAAGGCGTTCAGGGCGATGGCGAGCCAGGCCGCCCGCAAGAGCTCCTGGTGGCCCGCGGGCCTGAAGGTCGTCCGCCACAGGGCCCCGGCGTAGACCAGCGTGCCCGGCAGGGTGCTGATGAGGATCGCGGTCAGGCTGGTGACAAAGCCCGGCTGATTGGGCAGGACCGAGCTCATGACGAGCCCCAGGCCGGCAAAGCCGATCGTCAGCCCGATCATGGTCCAGAGGTACCAGATCAATCGCCGGCGGAAGAGTTCCGTCAGTTCCTTCTGATACTCGTAGGCGAACTCGGGGGTGATGAGCTGCATGCGTCCTGCCTGGGCTGATTCGATCCAGAAGGCAGCATACCGTCCCCGGCGCGCCTGCCCAAACAGAAGTGCGTGGATCCCGCCGCCACCGTCGACTCCCACATCTTGTGCGAGAAGTGGGGCGCCGTCTTTCGGCGCTGCCACGCGTCAAGCCGACGCGAGGTTCGCGGAAGGCTCATTCGCAGGTTGCTTCGTAGTGCGCCAGCAGGATGCCCAAGTCCGCGGCATCCGTGTCGCCATCGCCATCGAGGTCGCCCCACTTGTCCCTGCCGTACCAGACGAGCAGCTCCCCGAGGTCGCGCTGATCCACGCGCCGATCGTGGTTCAGATCGCCCGGGCAGGGCGGCGGGGCGTAGGCGCTCAGGTCGAGCAAGAATAGGGCGCTGCGGCCCCACAGGAACGGGATCGTCATCGCCAGTTGGTAGTCATCAAGAAGGCACTGGCGGCCGTTGTTGGCCTCCTCCGGATCCAAGAGCGAGAACTGAGAAATCGTCCGGCAGTCGCTGCCATCGCCCAAGACGTCGAAGAGATCGCCCTCCTGGAAGAGCAGCCGCACGTTCCCCACGTAGTCGGTGACGAAGAGCCCCGTGTCGTGGTAGTGATCGAGACCTCCGCCTGACAGCGCCGCCGCGAAGACGACCATGCCGGTGCCATTGAACTGGCGTCCCTTGAACTCGTCGATGACCACTCCATCTGGCAGGCCCTCGACGTGCATGCCTTCACGGGCCACCACGACCGTTTTCCCGGCACGCTGGACGCAGAGAACGTGCTCATTCGTATCATCGACGCCGGGACCTTCTATCCCTCCGCCAAAGAGGACTTCATCGTGATCATTCAGTTGAGCAAGCGTGCCTCCCACTGCGTACAGCCGATACTCCTCATCTTCCCACACGACCGGTCCTGGAGCGGCCAGTTCCTCGATCACTCCTGAGAGGTCGTTGTAGAGGAAGAGCCCGATGTGCTGGTAGTCGAAGTCGGGATTGTGCAACTGCGACTGGAACAGCACGTTGCCGCGGTTGTTGATCCGAACCGATGGACTGTAAGCAGGATAGAAGTAAGTACCGGGACCATACTTCGGGAACGGGTCGAACTCCTGCATGATGCGGATGAACTCTCCATCGCGATACCGCCACAGGGGAAAGTGCGGATCCGTCAGAGCGTCCATGTCGCGGACGAAGGCGGTGATGGGGATCTCGCCCCGATCGTTCATTCGCGTCATTCGGCGCTGCGTGTAGAGCATCCGAACCTCCGTGCCTGCCGGGTACGTGGGCGCCGGATCTCCCTCTCCCAGAATCTTGCGAACACCATCGGACGCTACTTCCCACACCGCATCGCCGCCTGGGTGGTAAGCGGCGGTGAAGGCGCACTGACCGGCTGCATTCAGGGCGATCGAGTCGAGGTCTTCGATGTGGCTGCCTGTCGGTTCGTGGGGCAACTGTGCACCCTCGATGGCGACAAAGCCACCCTCGCCACCCGCAGGTCGGAAGTACAGCCCCCCCCAGTGATGTCGGGTTGGGATCGTTGGTATCGCGAAGGCTGGCGAGTGCGGCGACATCTCCCGCCGCGTTTGCTTGGGGGAAGCCGCCGCCACTCGAGATGACACCCTCCGGCATCCCGGGCGCCTGATGTTCACCGTACAGCAGAACGGTGTGTCCATCCGGCGTCCACTCGGCGAGGGCGAGGACGCTCAAACCGGGATAAGGGGGCAGGATGGACGCCTCGAATACCACTTTGCTCGGGCTGGGCGCAGCAATGAGGCCGTCTGGCCGAACGCCGAACTGCGCCCCAATCTCACCGGTCGGTGCGGTCATACCGGCCTCCACGACGATCGTGTTGGGAACGTAGCGTATCTCTTCGGAAGCGGTCGGGATGGCGAGACCGAGTAACGCGATGATGAGAGCACACCGCACGTCGCGGTGGGATCGCTGGTGCCGGTTTCTCTGGCGCGTCTTCATGGCGAGGCGACTCCCTTCCTGGTATTCCATCGTGTGTACGACCGCAGCCACTCAAAAAGTCACTGAATGCCGCTGCTCGTCAATGTGCACCCTACTCAAACCAATCGGCAGCCCCCTCCTGGGGGGCTGCCGTCGTTCGGAGTCGTCTCTGGCCAAAGGGGGGTGATGGTCTGACTCAGTTGCAGGTCGTGTCGAAGACCGCCAGGAGGATGCCCAGGTCGGACTGGTCTGTCTCGCCATCCTGATTGAGATCACCTCGGCAATCGCCGGCGATCTCGAAGTGTGCCAGGAGAATGCCCAAGTCCTGTTGGTTGATGGCGTCATCACCATTCAAATCACCCCTGCAGGGGAGATCGATCATGTGGGGGGTGATTGAGCCACCCGTGGTATCGTCACCGATGTCGGGGTCGCTCGCATAGTAGTTGCGGTCAAGTTCCACGCCATCATGGTAGATCTTGCCCTGCCAGGGGTAGTTGGTCGGGTAGCTTCCCAACGTCTGGCAGGTCGTGTTGATGAGCACATCGCCCTGGAGATTACTGAAGCGGATGGAGCCGTAGGTCGTGTCGGGGAAAGTGGGGTCGGCCCAGAGGCTCTGCTCGATCTCGACAGTGCCGCTGATCCGGTCCAGCTTGAGCTCGCCCTTGAAGTCACCCTCGACGAGGAGCGCGCCCTCCATGTCGTAGAGATCGGTGGTGTTCAGCCAGTTCTCCATCCAGAGGAGGCCGGTTTCGCCGACGCTGCCCAGCGTCACCTCCGCATCGTCACCCACGCCGTAGGCAAGATCGATCTCGCCCGCCATCTCGCCGGCGATCTCGATCGTGCCATCCATGATCGGCTGGACGGACAAATCATCCTGGCAGGAGATGAGGCCGGTGGAGGTCATCGAGGCCGCTGTGACCGTTCCTGTATCAATGCCGTCGAAGCAGGAGAGATGACCGGACCACGCCCCAGCGACATCAATCAAGCCGTCGAGAGCATCTCTGCTGATGTTGATTCTGCCGCTGCTAAAGTTGCCATCGACCGTGATGTCCGCGCCGTAGATCAGGCCGGGGAGTTCAATGGACGCATCACTGAGGAGGTCACCACTTAGGTCGATTGTGCCCTTGAAGTCGTTGACGTGGAGATCATCGTCGATCTGCGTGATCGACCCGCCATCAAGATTCGCCGCAGTGATGGTGCAGTCGCCGTCCGTGGGGCCGTTGAGGACGATGTCCCCGGTGATGTCCTGTCGCACGCCGGTGCTCGACATCGCTTGGATCTCGCCCGAGTTGGTCGCATTGATTTCGATCACGTCATCGAGACCCTGGTACAGTTTGATCTCGCCCTCGAAGCTGTCCGTTGCAGCGTCGCCAATTCGGATGGCGAAAGGACTCGCATCATCCATGGTGAGCGGTCCGTGCACGAGGATTCTTGCGGTGCCTGCCATGTTCCCATCAACCGATACGAGTTCAAGCGGCTCCGGGGCAAAACCTTGAGTGGAGGTGATCTCTATCGTGCCGGTCAGATCCCCATCGATGTCGAATCCCACGGTCCGAACGTTGTTAACGGATGAAGTTCCTCCAAGGTCGCCTCCGATATGTACGGTGACAGTGCCATAGTCTAGATTCGGTGCCTGAGTCGGCTTCTTTACCCGAACTCCAGAGTTCAAGCTGCCGGTAATCCATGATTCGCGTAGACGAGTTGCGTGGACCGTTGAAGGATCAAGCAGAATGGCCTCGATGTCTCGTGCTCCGGGTGTTCCATGAGGGACGCTGTCTCGAGAGTCCCTGATCTGAACCTCAAATGACCGATCGAAGTAGTTGGAGTTCTCGATCAAAGTGGCGATCGTGCCGATGTCGCCACCTTCTGATTCCCAGACCCAGTAGATTGACCCGACGTGGAACAACCAGGAGGCCTTCATTCTCGGCGATGATGTCTACATTCGAGAGCCGTCGGGTAACGTCGGGACAATCCCAGGTGGTGGAGTAATAACGTCTGTGCGGCGTACCTTGATCTCGCCAGATACGGTAAGAGCCGATCCGAGGACAAGCACCACAGCCATGCAGGCGCGCAACGACAGCTTTGAAGCAAACATCTCGATCACCTTTCAATCTTCCAACGATCCCCCAGTCCCGGGCTACGAAGCGACCAAGCGAGGGAATCTTGGCCGCGGCCCCACATTGCACTGCGCCGACAAGCCCCACTGGCCGCCGGACGGGTTGAGTCTAGCTTGGGGGGGGGGGGGGGCAAGGAGGATTCGGGATATCGGACTCAGATGCAGCCAGTTGTATGAGACGGCGCGCAACAACACCCCGCAGTGAGGGGGGTTGCGATTGGGCTGCGCCAACACGAGTGGTCTCTTGCGGGGTCGAACTGAGCCGATGCCTACACGCGCTCGACGATGAGATACGGCAACGCCGGCGTCGCCTCGAACAGCTCATCGCCAGCAAACTTCTGCTTCGCGCCCTCAAGCGTCATCTGCACCTTGTTCGCGGTCGACGCCGCCAGGCGCAGCTCCGCGAGCGCTGACACAGGGCCGAGCGCGATGTTCTCGAAATGCGAGGCGGCGATGGTGGCGCCGGTCGTCGTGCCCTTCACCTTGAGCTTGGCGATCATCGCGTTCGCCGCGAAGCTCGTGGGCAATTCATCGAGGTCGGCAAGAGCGCTCGTGTCCACGCCGGCATAGAGCGAGACGTTGCTCAGAGCCGCGAAGGTCGCCTTGCCGATGCCGCCCACCGCGTCGAGGACCGCGTTGACCGCTGCGCCCTTGACGGTGAAGTTCACCGCCCCGGCAGCGCTGGTGCGGGTGGTGGTGAAGACGCCGGACCACTGGCCGCCGACGGTGAGCTTGTTCACGTAGCTGGTAGTGAGATCGCTGAGCAGGTTGCCGCCGATCTTGGCATTGCCCAAGGCGTTGAAGGCGAGCGTCGCCGCCGCCGCCACGGAACCGCTGAGCTTGAGATTCGTTTCGCCGGCAGTCACGGCGAACGTCCCGCCGGTGACCGAGCCGCCGATCTTGGCCGTGCTCAGACCCGCGCCGGTGATGTTCCAATCGCCCGATGTGTCGCCGGCGAGCTTGAGGCTGCTCATCCCCGCGACATTGACCGCGCCGGTGACGCTTCGCCACTGGGCCGTGCCGATCGCGCCCGTCGCAGTCAGCGTGCCGGCGATGGTGGCGCTCGGCGCTTTGAAGGCGCTGAGGCTGCCGCCAACGTTCACGTCATGCAGCGTCAGCGGCGCGCCGCCCGCGACGGTGATCTTCAAGTTGCTGCTGGCAACGCCGGTGAAGTCAATCGTGGTGAAGTTGGGGCCCCCCGTGATCTCGCCGAAGCCCGTGCCACTCATCTTGAAGGTGACGGCGTTGCCGGCCACATCGGGGACGACCAGTTTGACGTTGCTGCGGCCATCAAACGAGCCGAAGCGCCAGGCAATGTCGGTCGTGCCCGCCGCGATGGCGTCATCGTTGCCTTCGCGCCGTTCATCGGCGACGTTTGCCGTGTCCACCGCTGCCAGCAAGGTGTAGGTGCCGGCCGCGGCAGCGCTGGGCACGAGCAGCTTGACGCTGAATGCCTTCGTATCGCCGGGGTTGACCTTGAGGTTCTTAGTGAGCTGCCCGAGCACGAGATCGCCGCCGTCGATCATCTGATCCGTGGAGGCGTAGACGGTGATGGTAATGGGCCCCTGGGCCAGGCCGTTGCCCTGGTTGCCGACGCTCACGACCGCCTTGGCCTTCTTGTCGCCGGGGACGAGCGTGGCGAAGACGCTCGCGGTGTCGAGGGTCGAGATGACATCGGGCCTCGGCGCGCCGGCCGACACCGTGATGGTGATCGTCTCGCTGGCGCTGTTGCCCGCCGCGTCGTCGATGCTGACGATCGCCTCGTGATCGCCAAGCTGCAGCATGGAAGCGTTCCAACTGAGAACGCCCGTCGCCGGGATGATCTCGAGCCCGACCGGGCCACTGGTCAGCGTGTAGACCGACCCCGCCGCTTCCGCATCGGATTCGACGTTGAAGGTGAACGCTTCATCCGCATTGGCGCTGGCGGTGCCTGCGCTCGTGTAGGCCGGGCCGACCGTATCGATGGTGAGCGTGAAGCCGGGGCTGCGTTCGCTCTCCACGCCGCTGCCCGCATCGGTCTGCGAGGCGGTGATGGAGTGGAAGCCGTCCGCCAGGGCCGTGCCGTTGCCGGTCAGGGTGGCGACCGTGTCGGCGGCAACGCCTTCCGCGACCAGCGTGTCCCCGGCGTAGACGCGCACGGTCGCGCCGACCTCGACGCCTGAGACGACGAAGCTCAACTCGCTGCCGGCCGCGTTGTTCAAGTTGGTCAGGTTGTCCTGGTCGTCATCGCCTCGGTCCGAGCCGTCCGCCAGGTCAACCTCGACCGGGGCGCTGGGAGCCTGCCTGGTGTTGTGCAGGAAGGCGACCTTGCTGCCGCCCACGATGACGATGTCGTCGAAGGCGTCGTTGTCCGCATCGCCCACATCGAGGTATTCCACGGCAAAGCCGACCTCGAACTGCGTCGCCGCCTGGAACGTGCCATCGCCGTTGCCCAGCAGGACGAAGACGGTCGTTTCGCCCAGGCTGCCGGCGACGATGTCGAGGTTGCCGTCGTAATTGAGATCGCCAAAGACGAGCGAGCCGATGGGGTCGGCGGTGGTGAGGCCGACGTAATCCGCGAACGTCCCGTCGCCGTGGTTCAAGAGCAGAGCCAGCCCGTCGCCGAACTGATCGCCGGTCAGGATGTCGATGTCGCCGTCACCGTCCACATCCGCGATCGCCAGCGACTGCGGCTGAGCGCCGACCGGGAAGGCAGCGTCCTGCAGCCACACCCCGGGAACCTGGGTGAACTCCTTGGCCAGCACCACCTGCGAATCGCCGAGCCCGGCGGTGACGATGCGCAGCGAGCCGTCGCCCACGAAGTCCGCTGCCGCCACGCCCATGGGGAAGGAAGCGCCGGGCGCTGTCGAGGCGGCGTCCGTGAAATCGCCCGAGCCGTCGTTGGTCAGGATGTGCACCGCACTGCCGGTCAGGATCGGCACGAGCAGATCGAGGTCCGTGTCGCCGTCGATGTCGACACTGGTGATTGAGGTGGGGATGCCCACCAGATCAACGCTGTCCGTGAGTGTGAAGGTGCCATCGCCGGCCCCGGCGAAGATGCGCGCGCCGCCTTCCGTGGTGGTGCTGCCCGCGATGTCGGGGATGCCGTCGCCGGTGAGGTCGGCGATGAGGACGCGGTTGAGACCGGGGTCGAGCGTGTGGGTGTCGAAGGTGGTGAAGTTGCCGCTGCCGTCGTTGAGTTGCACGACGAGCCCGCTGCCGTGGCCGAGAACGAGATCGTCCGCGCCGTCGCCGTTCAAGTCGCCCAGGGCCACGGCCCGGGGGGTGATCCCGACATTCTCCGTGACCAGCGGTTCGAAGAGACCGGAGGCATCCAGCAGTCGCCGCGCTTCCAGCGATTCAAACTGGGGGCGGGCCGCGAGCGAACGAATTGGGCCGCGTCGACATTGACTCATCTGCACGTCCTCTGGCAAATCATCCCGTCCCGCCCAAACGGCGCGTCGGCTCCCAAGCCCGGCAGGACCGATATCCCGCCAAAGCGCAATGCCTCCTAACTGAAGCATAGGAGCTAAGATCGGTCACACAAGAGCGGACCTGCGGATCCGAGTCACCCAGGGTCGGGTCATATCGGCATTCGAGGTTACGCAGCCGCGCCAACCGCTGTTCCCGGAAGCTGCCCATGAACGGTCGTGAACGTGTCCGCCGATGTTTGGAGTTCGATCGCCCGGATCGACCCCCACGAGACTTGTGGTCGTTGCCGATTGCCTGGCGTGAGCACGGCGACGCCGCCATGCAGGCCTTCCTCGATCGCTGGCCCCGCGACTTCGACGGCCCCTGGGTCCCCAATGAGAGGCTCCTCGCCCTCACCGAGGGCGATCCCTATACGGTCGGCCAATACCGCGATGAGTGGGGCTGCATCTTCGAGAACATCCAGGCCGGCGTGATCGGCGAGGTCAAGGCGCCGCTGCTCGCCGATTGGTCACGCTTGCAAGACCTGCGCCCGCCCGTCGAAGCGCTTGACTTCGATGTCGACGCGGTCAAGCAACTCTGCCGCGGCAGCGACAAGTTTCTCATGGGCTGTTGCTGTCCACGCCTCTTCGAGCGTTTGCAGTTTCTGCGGGGCACGGAAGCGCTCTACATGGATCTCGCGCGCCGGCCCGCTGAACTTGATGAACTGATCCGCATCGTGCACGAGTTCTACTGCGCTGAGCTGGAAGCCTGGGCCCGCACAGATGTCGATGGGCTGGGCATCATGGATGACTGGGGCTCGCAGCAAGGCCTGCTCATCTCGCCCAAGCGCTGGCGCGAACTGTTCAAGCCGCTCTACGCCGACTACACCCGCATCGCCAAGGACGCCGGCAAGAAGTTCTTCATGCACTCGGACGGCTGCATCTTCGACATCTACGAGGACCTCATCGAGATCGGCGTCGATGCCATCAACAGCCAGCTCTTCTGCATGGACATCGAGGAGATCGGCCGGCGTTTCGCGGGTCGCATCACCTTCTGGGGCGAGATCGATCGCCAGTGGATCCTGCCGGAGGGAACGGGGCAGGACTGCCGCGACGCCGTGGCGCGCGTCGTGGAAGCGCTGCACCGGCCGGAGGGCGGCGTCATCGCCCAGTTCGAGTTCGGCCCGGGCGTACCCATGCCAAACGCCGACGCGGTGTATCAAGCCTGGGCGGAGTTGACCTGACCTACCCCCGTCGCTGCTGTTCCGACGCCTGCTGCAGGAGGCGCTTCTCGCGCTCGCTGAGCGATTGCAGGCCTTCCGTGCCCACCTTGCCCAGGATGCGGTCGATCTCCTCGTTGCTCGGGCCCTTGCTCGGCGCAGAAGAGTAGCGCTGCCGCTTCGGTTTGCCCCGGCTGCGGCCCCGCTTGCCGCCGCCCCCCTTGCCGAAGAGGCCGGTGAAGTCATCGAAGAAGTCGCGGAGCAGCTCCGGCTTGCGGATGAAGTAGAAGCCGGCGATGGCCCCGCCGATGTGGGCCGCCTCGCCGCCGGCGTTGTTCGCCTGCAGGAGCACCTTGACCACGGCGATGACGAACATGGCGTAGGCCAGCGTCTTGAGCTTCAGCGGAATGGGCGGGAAGAGCAATTGCACGACCGTGTTCGGGGCCACGAACGCGCCTGCCATCAGCACGCCAAACACTCCTGCGGAGGCGCCGACGAGCGGCGTGTAGGTGTCGTAGGCGAGCACGCCGGGCAGGCTGATCCCCAGCACACTGCCCATGAAATTCAGGATGAGGTAGAGCAGCGCCCCGCTGATGCCGCACATGAGGTAGAAGGCCAGGTAGCGCTTCGAGCCCAGGTACCGCTCCACCAGCGGTCCGAAGAAGAACAGGGCGAACATATTGAAGAGGATGTGGAAGAGACCATCGGTGCTGTGCAGGAACTGGAAGGTGACCAGGCGCCAGACTTCGAGCTTCAGAAAGCCCCGAGCCGTGGAGAAGTGCAGCCACTTGGTGACCAGATGATCCTGGCGCGGGCGCACCTCAAGGAAGCCGATTCGCTGCTGCGTTGGCGCGTCGAAAAGCGGCAGGCCGAAGAGTCGCTCCGGACCGATTTCGCCGGTTCGCTCGTTGCGGAGGTTCTCGCGGTCCGCCTCGCTCACCTGCACCGGTGTGGAGCTGACAGCGACATCCTGGACGGCTAGGGGCGCGTCGAGGGCGAGGAAGCGATCACCTGGGTCAAGCCAGGTGACCACCGGCGAGAAAAGCGTCAGCACGTGCACCACGATGCAGGTGACGATGATCCAGGTGTTTACCGACCAACGCGACATGCCCGCCAGGCCCAGGCGCGGCGGGGAGCCGAAACCGCCGCCTCCGCCTCGCCTGGGGTTGTCGCTTCGGATGTAGTCGCGGTCGTAAATGCCCATGCACGCCTCTCGATACCTGGTCCAATCCCCGCCTTCACGCCGGCTCACGGCCCAGCACGACGCCGACGGCCCGATTCTACCCCCCTTGTCGGCGTTTCGTGGCTCGCTTCAGCACCCGCCGCTCCTTGAGGGTCAGGCTCTCCATGCCCTCCGTGGACACCTTGGCGAGGATCCGATCCACCTCCGATGTCTCTTGCTCGCGGCGCTCTTCCGCCTTCTCCGCCCGCTTCGCCGCCGGGTCTTCCTTCTCGTCGTCCAGGCCGGTGTATCCCTTGGAGAAGTCGTAGCCGGCGAAGCCGAGGTCTTCTTGGGTGAACTGCAAACGCCGTTTCTCCAGGTAGCAGACGATGCCCCCGAACAAGGCTACGCCCAGCAGCATGATCTCATTGAGGGTCAGGGCCACCACACCCAGCACAATGGCGGCGGCAAAGCCGGTCGTCACCGCCACGCCCATGGAGCGGCGATAGTCCGTCCGCATCCAGAGCAGCGCCTGCACGATCCGCCCGCCGTCCAAGGGGAACATGGGCAGCAGATTGAAGAGCAGCAGGATCAAGTTGGTGGCGTTCAGCCACCACAGCGCCGGCAGCCAGAATCCTGCAGTGCCGCCCGGCAGGGCCGCCAGAGAACTGCCGAGCGAGAAGATGTTGGGCAGGGCCGCCTGCCAGGAGCCGGTGAGCAGGTAGAGCGGCAGGGCGAAGACCGGCAAGAGCACCACGTTCACCGCCGGCCCGCCCAGGACCGTGATCAGATGGGCCCGAGGGGTGTTGGGGGGAGCGCAGAAGGCCAGCCCGCCCAGGGGCCACATCAGGATCTCGCTTGCCTCGCCCTTGGCGTAGCGGCAGGCGAAACAGTGGCCAAACTCGTGCAAGAGCACGATGCCGAAGAGGGCCGCCAGACCAAGGGCCACGAACTGGAGCCCCATCAGGCTGGGGCCGAGCGAGGCCAGCAGGCGGGCGATGATGAAGACGAGGAAGAAGACGTGCAGCCGCACCGCGATGCCGGCGAAGGTGAACATCGGCAGCGACCAGCGCAGGGGGTCGTCCGAGCCGCCGAACAGTCGGCGTACCCGGGCCAGGAAGCTCCGGTCGTCGTCGCTGGTCCAGTTCTCGTGAGATCCGTACACGGGCGGCTCGTTTGCTCAAAGGCTCGGGGTGGCGGTCAGCCAATGATAGAACGAGCGGGGCGGTGGGCGCCGGCAATTGGCCGATCAGGCCGACAGTGGGCGCAGAAAACGGGCCGGCCTCAACGAAGCCGGCCCGATTGAGCTTTGCTTCCGCCGCACCGTGGTGGCGGCGATCCCTCTTAGATAGACACTGCGCCCGGGCAGGGCGGCGTGGCCGAACGCTTGCTCAGCGTCGGCGTCTGGAACATCTCAACGCCCCTGCCAAGAGCAGAACGCTCGTTCCCGGTAGGGGAATGATCTGCTCGGTCACCACCAGGCGTGGTTGGAAGTCGGCATCGACCGCTTCCGATGAATGGATCGCCAGGTAGAAGCTGGCGTCTGCCCCAGCCACCGCCCGCAGGTAAATGTCCAAGCCGTAGTTGGTGTCGGGGTTGACGGTCCAGTCTCTCACCTCGTCGAGAAGGCCGGCCGTCGCCAGAGCGAATGGATCCAGCGAACCGACGTCGAGCGTGAGCTCGGCCAGGACATCGCCGATCGAATCGGGCCCCGGGTTCGGATCAAGCTCGTCAAAGGCGCTGGCGCGCTTCATGACGCTGATCACGCCTTGGTCACCACTGAAGTTGCCCGTCTGGCCCGAGTAGAAGGGGAACAACTGCAGTTGGGCGGCAATGAGGTTCTCCGAGTCGACTCCGGCCAAGGCCGAGAGATCGAATGCCATCATCGCCACGCCTTCTCGATGTGGGGTAATGATCTCGTACATCTCAAGGAACGGCGCGTCGCCGTGCGGTTCGTTCGCCCAGTGCTGATAGCTGTCAGCGCTGGGGAAGAAGACGTGCTCCACCGTATCGTCGGCTAGCACCGGCCCGGCCGAAAGCGCAAGCACAACGCCAGCGCCTTGGCACACCTTGAATAGCATAATGTCTGACTCCCTTTGTCAATCCTGTGCAAAACGACAAAGAAACAACCTGTGCAGGCCAAGCATACTCGCTGACCGCCGCGAAGCAATGTGCAATCCTGATATTCGTTCAGATTGGCAAGGCCTTGCATCAGCAGAGTTTGGCTCGCGCCGCGGCCGGAGCCGGCCGCCGCACGCACTCGCTTGCCCCTCGATCACCCCACGTTTTGACCACCCCGAGATCCCCTATCCCCAGCCAGCCGGGGCCAGGCGCCGCCTCGACTCTGGCCTCTCCACGCCCCACCCCAAGCGCCGCCTGGGAGACAGGAACAGGTGCTCTGTGCCTGTCTCCCAGGCGCGAAGGCTCAGTAACGGCGAGGGAGTCTCACGTGTGTCACGCTGGCTCAGGCGCTGCGACGCCGGCGGCTCAGGCAGAACAAGCCGGTGCCCAGCAGGGCGCCGACGCCCGGAGTCGGCACGTTGTCCACGGTGACAACCAGGTGCGGCCGCAGGGCCGGATCCGAGTACTCCGAGGAGTAGAGCGCCAGGTAGAACGAGTCATCCACGCCGGCCACGGCGCTGAAACGCACATCCAGGCCGAAGTTGTCGTTGGGATTCACGGCCCAGTCGCGGACCTCCGCCAGCAGCGCGGCGCTGTCGAGGGAGAGGATCCCGAAGTCGCCGACGCCGACCAGCAGCGTGTCGAGGGCCGCCCCGATGGAACTGGGCAGGGGATTCGGCTCGATCTCGTCGAAGGCGCTGTCACGCTCCCAAATGCTGAGCTCGCCGGAGACGGCGTCGAAGCCCCAGTAGTTGCCCGCGTAGCCGGCACGCACCTCGAGCCGGGCACCGAGAATGTCCGCCGGATCGATGTTGCTCAGGCTGGAGAGATCGAAGGCCATCATGGCCACCGATTCGCGCTGACGCGGGGAGGTCTCCTGGAACACCTCCAGGTAGGGCAGGTCGCCGTGTGGCTGGTTGGCAATCCAGTTGTAGCTGTCCTGGAACGCCTCGAACACGACTTCGTCGGCCGCATACGCCGAAGCGCACGCCACCAACGCGGCCGCGGGCGCAGCCAAATACATCATCTTTCGCATTGTCTGACTCCTTCTCCGTTATGGCGCCACTTCTCTGTGCAAAAGTGGCTGTGGGCCGAGCTGTGCTCTCGGTCAACTGAAGCCTACCACGGTTTTGGCAAGGCACAAGAAAACTGAGGAATGCAGACGAGTTTCCATCAGGGGAGTGGCCGCTTGCGCCGTATTCTTAGTTTGGGTAAGGACTTAGGCCTCAGAACCTCGCGATCGGACATCCGATAACAGGCGGAGCTATCCCTCATTGGGGTGTTGGATGCCCCTGTTCCGGCCCGCACCCAAGCCGATCGATGTGTCGCCGGTTCAGACGCAGACTGCCCCGGTCCGGTTTGGGATTCGCCTTCCGCGCCTCTACGCTGGCGCCATGTCCGATCCCGCCCCGAGCTCTGACGCAAGTCCGCCGCTCTCCCCGGAATTGTTGCTGCACGCCTACATCCAGGGCGCCTTCCCCATGGCGGAGCCCGACACCGGGCAGATCCAGTGGTTCAGCCCCGATCCACGCGGCGTCTTGCCCCTGGACGGCTTCCGCGTCCGCCGCTCCCTCCGCCGCGTCGCCCGCAGCGGCAAGTTCACCATCCGCAGCGACACCGCCTTCGAAGCGGTCATGCGGGCCTGCGCCGAGCCCCGCCCGGGCGGCGAGCAGGAAACCTGGATCAGCGCCGATCTCATGAAGGTCTACCTCCAGTTGCACGAGCTCGGCTTCGCCCACAGCGTCGAGGCCTATCTCCCCACGGATACGGGTGAACGGCTGGTCGGGGGGGCTCTACGGCGTCAGCATCCGCCGCGCCTTCTTCGGCGAATCCATGTTCCACCTGGCCGGGGCCGGCGGCACCGATGCCAGCAAGGTCAGCCTGATCCACCTCGTCCACCACCTGCGGCAGCAGGGCTACGTCCTGCTCGACACCCAGTTCTGGACCGAGCACCTGGCCCAGTTCGGCTGCACCGAGATCAGCCGCAACGATTACCTCCGCCGCCTGCACATCGCCCTCGGCGCCGAAGCCGTTTGGCGGCCCTTCACGATCATGTCTTGACGCCCGATTGAGTCCCGGCATGGGGGTTGCCGCTATCATCGCTCGGTTGTGGAGTTCGGCCGACCGGTCGACCGGGCCCGCCCCCCCCGGAGTCAAGGAAGCACCATGGAAGCAGGCATCGTCGGCTTACCGAACGTTGGCAAAAGCAGCCTCTTTAGCGCCCTCACCGGGGCCCATGTCGAGGTGGCGGAGTACCCCTTCACCACCACCAAGCCGCACGTGGGCGACGCCAAGATCCCCGATCCCCGCCTGGATCGGCTGGCCACGGTCGTCGCCACGCAAAAGGTCGTGCACGCCCACTTCACCCTCGTCGACCTGCCTGCCCTGGCCGCCGGTGGCGAGAGCATGGGACGCAGCTTCCTTTCCGATGTGCAGAAGGTCGACGCCCTGGTCTGCATCGCCCGCTGCTTCCAGGATGAAGGCGTCATGCCGACGGACGGCGTGGTGGATCCCGTGCGCGATGTGGAGACGGTGCAGATCGAGCTCATCCTCGCCGACATGGGGGTGCTGGAAAACGCCATCGACCGCTCCTCGCGCTACGCCCGGGCCGGCGATGACAAGGCCAAGTTCCGCGTCAAGGTCTGCGAGAAGGCGCAGCTCATCGTCGCCGACGAGAAACCGCTCAGCAGCGTCGACTGGCCCGAAGACGAGTTCGCCGAGCTGCGCTCCCTGGGCATGCTCAGCCTCAAGCCCATGCTGATCGTCGCCAACATCGACGAAGATCAGCTTCCCACCGGCGGCGAGAGTGTCGCCAAGCTGAACGCCTGGGCCGAGAGGGCGGGGGGCCTGGCGGTTGTGCCCCTCTGCATCAAGGTGGAGTCCGAACTCGCCGAGCTCGAGGGCGAAGAGCACGATGAGATGCTGGAGGCGATGGGCCTGAGCGAGCCCGCCACCGCCGTCGTCGCCCGGGCCGTCTACGACCTGCTCGGCTACCAGTCGTTCTACACGGCCGGCCCCAAAGAAGATCGCGCCTGGACCGTGCGCAAGGGCGCCACCGGCCCGCAGGCGGCGGGGGTCATCCACTCCGACTTCGAGCGCGGCTTCATTCGCGTCGAGGTCTACCAGATCGACGATCTCTTCGAACTCGGCACGGAGAAAGCCGTCAAGGAAGCCGGCAAGATGCACACGGAAGGCAAGAACTACGTCCTTCGTGATGGCGATGTCTGCCATTTCCTCTTCAACGTGTGATTGGAAGAAGATTCACCACGGCGTTCACGGAGTGCACGGAGAAGAGGAGCGGAGGGGGGAGAAGGCAAGATTGGCTATGCCAGGGCAGAGCGCAGCGACGCCCTGGGAATTGGCGTTCGCACCTCTCGATTTCCCGGCTCTGCTCACTGTCCTCTCCGTGCCCTCCGTGATCTCCGTGGTTAGGATCGTAAACACCGAATGACCGATCCTCCGGCGCCATCTCGCCCGCCCGCCATCCCCTCCGCCTACAACTACAGTTGGCAGTTCGACAAGGCCATGCAGAAGCCCGCGAGTCGGCTGCATGGCGAACACCCGGTGCTGCGACGCTTCATCATTGCCATGATCGTCGTGGGCGCGCTCTTCGCCGTGCTCATGGTGCTCATGGTGACCGGCACGTTCCGTGGTTGGCGGGTCGGCTCCATGCCCTGGCTCACCACGCCGCTCTTTCACCTTCTCTTCTGGCCCATCTTCGCCGCCTACCTGTGGTACATCCGCCACAAGGTCGATCCGCTTAGGCACGTCATCCGCGAGCGCCTTTGCCTCGGCTGCGGCTACTCGCTCCGCGGCCTCCCCGTCGACGCTGAGCACCGCGGCCGTTGCCCCGAGTGCGGCCGCGACTACAGCCTCGGCGAGTACGTGCATCCCAAGACGCCGGAGAAGTACCCCTTGCCCCTCGACGCGACAGCGCCCGATGAACCGACATCACCCGACACCGACATGTAGCGGCGTGGGCTTGCCCCGGGCTGGAAGGGGAATCGACGGCAGAACGCGGGGCAAGCCCGCGCCGCCAAATGGGGCTCCGGCGTACCGCCGCCGCCGACTGCCGCTATGCTTCAACGGTCGAGTCCCCAGTGGAGGCATCGTGGATGAGCGACCAGCAGCCCCCAACCAAGCCGGACGAGAGCCCGCCAAGTCCGCGCATCCCGTCCGCCTACAAGTACAGTTGGCAATTCGATGAGGCGATGGAGAAGGAACGCGAGTGGCCCCTCCAGCAAGAGCACCGGCGACTACGCCTGATACGCAGCGTACTCTGGCTCTGCGTGCTCAGCTATGCCGCGCTCTACTCGGCAAGCTACTGCTTCGATTGGCAGCGCCTGCACTTCTGGCTTGCCCTCTTCTTCGAGGAGGCACCCTTCCACCTCGTCGTCTGGCCGGTGCTCGGCGTATACACCTGGTATGTCAGTAAGGGAGTCGAGCCACGGCGACTCATCACGCGCAAGCTTCTCTGCTTCGGCTGCGGCTACTCACTGATCGGCCTCCCCGTCGACGACGAGCACCGCGGCCGTTGCCCCGAGTGCGGCCGCGACTACAACCTCGGCGAGTACGTGCATCCCAAGACGCCGGAGAAGTACCCGCTGCCCTTCGACGTGGAAGCGCCCGACAAACCCGCGCCAACCGATACCGACATTTAGCGGCGGGGCTCGCCCCGGGCTTGGCGTGGAATCGACGGCGAAACGCGGGGCAAGCCCACGCCGCTAAATATGAAGACGACTACTCCGGCTTCCGCGCCCCGGCGCCTTCATCCACCGCCACCAGATCCGCGTAGCTGCGGGCGATCATCTCACCCAGGATCGGTCCGAAGGTCTCGCGCAGCTCGGCGATGCGATCGTGGCAGGTCTGCACATCGTTGTGTTTGTCCACCAGCGCCTCGAACTCGATGAAGCGCCCCAGGCGATGCACCTCGTCCAGATGGATGCGGACGTTCTGGTAGAGCCACAGCTCCCGGCTCTTCTCCACCACGACGTAGGTGGGCAGGGGATTGCTGCCGAAGCGGGCCATGGCCTGCTGCTCGGTGTACATCATGAAGTGGCTCATGCGCGCCTGGGGGCGGTCCGGGCGGTGGTAGAAGATCCACTCGCTGGGCTCGCCCTCGGTCTCCCGCCGCTTGAGCCGGCCGCTGGTGAGGCGGAAGTAGGTGTCGCGTTGGCGCAGCACCCCCATGCACTTGGCGCCCAGGGCTCGACACTGGGCCCGGGCGACCTCCATGTCGCGCAATTCCGCTTTGAACTCGATGTTCTGCATGGGTGCGAAGGCCCGATTGGGGACGAAGAGAACGATGCCCTGACAGCTTATCGGCAGTTGGGGGGGGAGGTGTTAAACTTGGACCGGATGTTCGTCCCACCGGACTCGAAGGGCGCGGGACCGGTTGGCCCCGAGCCCTTCAGGCCCGGGGGACGAATCGGCCGTTGTCAGAGGGGATCATCGACGCCGGCGGCGCTCAATCCCTGCTGCAATTGCTCTTCATCCCACACCTCCACACCCAGATCCCGGGCCTTGCTCAGCTTGCTGCCCGCTTTGTCGCCGGCGATGACCAGATCCGTCTTCGTGGAGACCGAGCCCGTCACCTTGCCGCCCAGCGATTCCAGGATCTCGGCAAGCGCCTTGCGTTCGTAGGACTCCAGCGTGCCGGTCAGGACGATCGTCTTGCCGGTGAAGATCGTCTCCGGCGTCTCCGCCGCCTCGCTTCGGTGGTCGTGCGACTCGAACGAGACGCCGACCTGGCGCAGCGATTCGATCGTGTGCTCGCCGACCTCGCTGTGCAGCCAAGCGTGCAGCGTGTGGGCGGTGATGGCGCCGAAGTCGGGCAGCGCCTCGAGCTCCTCCGGTGTGGCGGCGAGCAGGTCATCCAGGTGCTTGAAGTGCTGGGCCAGCATCTTGGATGCGGAAGCGCCGATGTGGCGAATGCCCAGGCCTGCCAGCACCCGCGTCAGGCCACGTCCCTTCGCCGTCTCGATCCCCGCCAGCAGGTTGTCGACCTTCTTCTCGCCCATGCGCTCGAGCTCGAGCAGACGCTGGCGCTGCTCGTGCAGGCCGAAGATGTCCGCGAAGTGCTCCAGCAGACCCGCCTCGAGCAGTTGATCGACCGTCTTCTCCCCCAGGCCGTCGATGTCCATCTGCCCCCGGCCTGCGAACCAGATGAGTCGTTCGCGGAACTGGGCCGGGCACTCGGGGTTCATGCAGCGATGCGCGACCTCTTCTTCGAGGCGCACGACTTCTTCGCCGCAGGATGGACACTCCTTAGGCGGCTTGATCTCTTTCTGCGTGCCATCGCGCCCATCGGTCACGACCTGCACCACTTGCGGGATGATCTCACCCGCCTTCTCGACGACGACCGTGTCGCCCAGGCGGATGTCCTTGCGCTCGATCTCATCCGCGTTGTGCAGCGTCGCATGCGAAACCGTCGTCCCCGACAGCAGCACCGGCTCCATGGTGGCCCGGGGCGTCAGCTTGCCCCCCTTGCCGACTTGCCAGTCAACTTGCAGCAGCTTCGTCGTCGCTTGCTCAGCGGCGTACTTGTAGGCAATGCACCAGCGCGGGCTCTTCGAGGTGTGTCCGAGCGTCTCCTGCTTGGCAAAGTCATCCACGCGCACCACCATGCCATCCGTCTCGTAGCCCAGCTCGGCCCGGCGTGCTTCAAAGGCGTGGATCGCCTCGAGCACGCCCTGCAGCGAGTCGTCTCGGCGAAGATCAGGGCTCGTCGGGATGCCCCAGGCGCGCAGACAGTCCATGAACTCAGAGTGCGAATCCCAGACAGCCGGATGCGCCAGGCCGCGGCCGTGCGCGACGAACGACAGCTTGCGCTCAGCGACGATCCTGGGATCGAGTTGCTTGAGCGTGCCGGCGGTGGAGTTGCGCGGGTTCATGAAGCGTGGTTCGCCCGCTTCCTCCCGCTCCTCATTGAGGCGTTGAAACTCGGCGTTGGGCATGAAGACCTCGCCGCGCACCTCGAGCAACTTCGGCGGCTCTTCGCCCGCCTCAATGTGCAAGGTCAGGGGAATGGCGCGAATGGTGCGGACGTTGGCGGTGACGTCATCACCCTTGGCGCCATCGCCTCGCGTCAGCGCCTGGGTGAGCTTGCCGTGCTCGTAGGTCAAGCTGATGGCGACGCCGTCAACCTTGGGATCGGAGGCATACCGCAAGGGGAATTCCTGCTCCTCGGCTTGATCGAGCAAGGCGTCGAGGGCCGCCTTGGCTTCGGCCTTCCGCGCTGGCAGATCCTTCGTTGCCAGGTTGGGAAACTGGGCCCTTGCCTGGCGCCGCGCCGCTGAGTCGCTGCTCGCCGTCGCCGTCACCAGCACCTGCCACGCCGCTCGGGCCTCCAGCGCCTCCGGATTCAGTTCGGCATACACGGTCCGAGCCCAGGCCTGCAGATCCTTCTCGCTGTAGGTGTTGTCGATGGAAAGCATGGGCAGACGGTGGGCGATCGTCTCGAAGCCGCGGATTGGCTCGCCGCCCACGCGCTGCGTCGGCGAATCCGGATCGAAGAACGCCGGGTGCGCCTCCTCCAGCGTCGCTAGCTCCGCCAGCAACTCGTCGAACTCGCGGTCCGTCATGATCGGGTCGGCATCGACGTAGTACGCCCGGTTGGCGCGCTCCAGACATTCGCGCAGCTCAGCGATCCGCTTGCCCGGGTCCGTGGTGCTCATGCGTAGATTGTACCTGCCGCGCCGATCGCAGCGGCCACAGGCCCGCCCTTCCCGGTGGCAAGTTCCCAGTCGATGGGGGCGGCCGGTGACAGGCCGTCCTCGACCATCGCGCGCAACACTGGCAGCGCCGGGCCGAGTTCCTGGCCCACGCCGCCCATGAGGACGACCTGCGTCCGTCGGTAGATGACGAGCAAGAAAATAGGGACAGCTCCCATTTATCAAGAAAATAGGGACAGTTCCCATTTATCGAAAAATGGGAACTGTCCCTATTTTACGGCGTCCGCGCTCGTGGCAGCGCCGATCGCAGCGGCGAAAGGCCCGCCTTCACCGATGGCAAGCTCCCACCCTGCCGGGGCGGCGGGTGACAGGCCGTCTTCCACCAGCGCTCGCACGGTGGTCAGGGCCGGGCCGAGTTCCTGGCCCACCCCTCCCATGAGGACGATCCGCATCGGCCGGTAGATCACAAGCAAGAGGCGCACCGCCCGGGCCAGGGCCCCCAGGGCGGGCTGGGCGGAGGGATGGCTGGGCCAATCCGGGTCGGCGGTGGGGATGCCGGCCCGCTTGAGGGCGCGGTACCCGATGTAGGCCTCCAGCGCTCCTCGACCAGCCCCGGGGGTGGCCGGCGCGGAGGGGTCGCCGCCGCTGACATCCAGGTGTCCGAGGTGGCCGGGCGTGCCCCGCGTGATGGTGAGCGGCTGGCCATCGTCGAGGACCGCCCCGCCGACGCCCGTGCCGATCGCCAGATACAGAGCCCGGCCGGGAAAGGGGGTGCGGGCCTGTTCGCACAGGGCGGTGGCCAAGGCATCGGTCAGGAGATGGATGGGGATGTCGCTGCCGCAGCCGAGCGCTTCGCGCAGCCAGGCGCGCAGGTCGACGCCGATGAGGCAGGGAACGTTGGAGGCGGCTTCCAGAACGCCGGCATCGCTCAACGGGCCGGGGAGGGCGAGCCCGATGTGAGTGGGGGAGTGGGGGGACGCGGAGACCCCGGGCGGCGCTGCGCTCTGACCGGGCTTGCAGAGAGAAGTGACTGTGAGCTTCACATGCTCGGTCAGTTCGTCCAGGCTGGGGCGTTCGTAGAGATCGCTGACCGCGGTGACGGGATCCGCGTCGCCGACAAGAAGCGCCGCTTTCACCGCGGTGCCGCCGATATCGATGCCCAGCTTGATCGGCCCTGTGGAAGGCACGCCGCGCTCCTTCACGCTTCTCAGCGCCCCCGACCCCAGGCACGCTTGACGACCTGGAGGCGCATGGCCCGCAGGCGTTCCGCCTCCGCCGTCTGGTCCTGGTCGGGGTTGGCGCTGTCGAAGAAGGACTCGTAGGCGAAGAGCGACACGCCCTCCGCTCCCGAGGCCTGCACCGCCCGCATCTGCCCTTCCAACTCCCCTGGGGTGTCGTGCTTGTAGGCCCCGATACCGACGATCATGGCTGCCTTGCCCTTGACCTCCAGCACCCGCTTCAGTTCGCGATCAAAGAGCGCCTGGTCATCCGTGTACATCATGGGGGCAGCCAGATCGAGCCAACCGTTCTTCAGCCAGGTCTCGTAGTCCTGCAGGTAGGTTCGCTTGCCCACATCCGGGTCGCGCCAGACGGCGGCGGAGTAGATGATCTGAGGCCGGTGCGCCTTGATGGTCCGGCGAATGCCCACGACCAGATCGCTGATGCGCTTGCGAATGAAGAGCCGATACGCCGTCGGCGACTCTTCCCCGTCCATGCCCGTCGCCTTGCGGAAGGCGGCATAGGATCGCTGATCGTGGGGATAGCGGTCGCCGCCCGCGGATTCAGAGACGAAACGCACGTAATCGAGATGCAAACCGTCCACGGGGTAGCGGCGGACGATGTCCCGGGCGACGCGGATGATGTGCGCTTGCACATCGTCGAAGATGGGATTGACCGTCACGTAGTGATCGTTGAGCGGCTGGGGCCGACCTTCGGCGTCGTACAGCCGCCAATCCGAGCGCGTGTAGAACAGGTGCGAGCGGTCCTGTGGCGGGGTGCGGTCTTTCCACAGCGGCATGACGTTGAACCAGGCATGCAGCCGCAGGCCCTTGCCGTGCGCCAGGCGGCAGGCGACCTCCAGCGGGTCGTAGGTTGGCGCCCGCACGCCCGGGGGCAGGTCTGCGAGCAGTTCCTCGCCCCAGGGTTCGAGGTCGCTGTCGTAGAAGGCGTCCGCCTGGCCGCGCACCTGCCAGAAGACATCCGTGGCGCCCATCTCGGCGGCGTCAAAGATGATCCGCCGCACATCGCGCTCGCTGCGATAGTCCCAGCGGGTGACCCACAGGCCCCGGATGGGAGCAGGGCCGAGGTCGAGCTGTTCGTAGTCCTGCACGCCGAACCGGGCCATGGTGGAGCGCCAGGCGGCGCAGCCGACCATCAGGGTCAGGACGCAGGCGAGCGCCAAAGCGAAGGGCAGCCGTTTCATGAGGCAGATTCTCCTTGACCGGTCCGGGCGGGGCAGCCGGCGATGCAGACGAGGAAGCTGGCGCCCGTGCCGAACACCATCCACCAGGGCCAAGCGATTGTAGTGGGCTTGCCCCAGAGCCACGGCGTCCAGACATCGGCCAAGCCCGGTTGCATGAGCACGACGACCGCCGCCCCGACCAGCAAGGCTGCCAGCACGGAGACCGTATTGCCTCGGCGGGTGACGAGTCCGGTGAGAAAGACGCCCAGCATCCCGGCGTAGGCGTAGGACATGACGCCGAGGGCAAAGCCGATGAGCGTCTGCTCCTTGGGGTCGTACTGACTGGTCGCCAGGACGGCGAAGACGGTGAGGACAGCGCCCATGCCCAGGACCGTGAGCCGCGAGGAACGCATGCCGCCGGCGGAGGCCGAATCGGAAGGTGCAGCATCGGCGCCGCCGCGCCGTTCCTTGAGGGGCTGCACCAGGTCCGCCTGGAAGCTCGCCGCCATGGCGCTGACCGCGGAGTCAAAGCTGCTCATCGCCGCCGCGAAGAGGCCCGCCATCGCCAGCCCGGTCACGCCGGTGGGCAGGTGGGCCAGCAGGTACTGGGCGAAGACCTTGTGCGATTCGTCGAGCGCGTCGGTCGGGGCCGCCGCCCCCATGACATCGGGCCGGCCGTAGAAGATGAAGAGCAAGAGCCCGATGACGAGGAAGAGGGCGATGACCGGCACCCCGATCAGGTTCGCCGCCACCAGCGAGACCCCGCCGCGCCAGGCGCTTTTGCAGGTGAGCATGCGCTGCACCAGGTCGTGGTCCACGCCGTAGCTGGCGGTGTTGAGAAAGACGATGGCGAAGAGCCCCGTCCAGAGGGTGAAGGGCGCGGAGATCGATCTCGTCGTGTTGACAATGGCGAGCTTGCTGGCGCCGTCATCGCCGGCAGTGCGGAGCAGGTCGATGATCTCGCCGACATCCAGCGGAATCGCCCGCAGGAGCAGGACGATGGAGAGCACCGCCACCCCGACCACCACGATGATCTGGCAGACATCGGTCCAGATGACGGCTCGGATGCCGCCCACCACGGTGTAGGCCGTCCCGATCAGGCCCAGCAGCAGCACTGCCAGGGCGAGGTGTGGTCCGGTCACGCCGTCGAGGCCGAAGAGCAGCAGCGTCACCGGGATGGCGGCGATGAACAGCCGTGCCCCCGAGGCGAAGAGCCTTCCGACCAGGAACATGACGGCGACGGCGATCTGGGCGGTGCGGCCAAAACGCTGCTGCAAGTAGCCGTAGATCGTCAGCGTCCCCGCCCGGTAGAAGGCGGGGATGAAGACAAGGGCGATGACCAGGACGGCGACGATCCCGCCCGGCGTCAAGACGAGATAGGAGAGATCCCCGCCGTAGGAAAGCTGGGGCACGCCGACGAAGGTCGCAGCGCTCAGCGAGGTGGCCAGCACGGACAGTGACACCGCCCAGGTGGGCATGCGCCGGCCGCCCAGAAAGTAGTCCTCTTCATCGCGCTGCTGGCGGGAAGCGAGAAGTCCGATCGCCACCACCAGCGCCAGGTAGCCGACCAGCACCACCCAATCCAGGGCGACCAAGGCGGCAAGTGTCACGGGCATCGGCATGGCGAGTATCCTACCGGCTCGCCAGACACGCCGGTTTGTGGACACGCCGACCAGGCATGGGGACTTCAGTCCCCGTGGCAGCTTCGCACGAGATGATGATCGATGCCCATGAACGCCGACAGCTCGAATCCCCACCCGCCCGACCGCGGCGACATCGACACCGAACAGCGCAACGCCCGCTCGGCGGCGCTCGACACGCTCTCCGTGCGCCAGTGCGTGGAACTCATCAACGATGAGGACCAGACGGTCCCCGCCGCCGTCCGCGCCGCCGCCCCGGAACTGACGGCGTTCATCGAGGCGGCCACGGCAAACCTGCGCCAGGGGGGGACGGCTGATCTACATCGGTGCGGGCACCTCGGGCCGCCTGGGCGTGCTCGACGCCTCGGAGTGCCCGCCCACGTTCCAGTCGCCACCCGAGCAGGTCGTCGGCATCATCGCCGGCGGCGACGCCGCCCTGCGCCGAAGCAGCGAATCCAAGGAAGACGACCCGCAGGGGGCTCGCGAGGAACTCGATTCGCTGACGATCGGCGAAAACGACACGCTGCTGGGCATCGCTGCGGGCAGCACCACGCCCTACGTCCTCGGCGCCCTCGAGATCGCCCACCAGCGCCGGGCGACGACGGGTCTCCTCTGCTGCTCGCAGATCGACAAACCCGCCCACGTCGAGCACCTCATCGTCCTGCGCACCGGCCCGGAGATCGTGACCGGTTCGACCCGCCTGAAAGCGGGCACCGCCACCAAGCTCGCCCTCAACACCATCACCACCACCATCATGGTGCAGCTTGGCAAGGTGTACGGCAATCTCATGGTCGACCTGCGGGCGACGAACGCCAAGCTCCGCGACCGGGCCGCCCGCATCGTCGGCGAACTGACCGGCCTGTCGCGGGCCGAGTCGTTCACGTTGCTCGACCGCGCCGAGGGTCAGGTGAAGCAGGCCGTGGTGATGCACCATCACGACCTGGAACTCCGGGATGCCGAGCGGCTCCTTAGGGAGGCGGCCGGGAATCTGCGGCAGGCGCTGCGATCCAATCCGGGCTGAGACACTCCCCGAACCGCCTCATGGACTTCAGGGCCCAAGATCGCTATCCTTCCCGCACTCCCTGGACGATACTGGATTGCTGGGGGACAAAGTCGACACCGGTGTTTTTTATTAGGACGCAGCCTGCGGCCGAGGACATTCCGGTTTCGAGGGCCCCGGAAGCCCGAACACTCCGGAATGTCGAGAACACCGCTGTATGAGATTCACTGAACTCGGGCTCATTGAGCCCATCGTTCGGGCCGTGGCCGCTGAAGGTTACGAGACCCCGACTCCTATCCAAAGCCAAGCCATCCCCTCCATCCTTGAAGGCAAGGACATGCTGGGCTGCGCCCAGACCGGCACCGGCAAGACCGGCGCCTTCGCCCTGCCCATCCTGCAACGACTCGCCCAGGCCAAGAAGGCAGCCCAAGGTGCCAAGGCCGGCAAGCAAGGTCGCAGCGGCCCCCGCGAGAAGCGCCCCCGCGCCCTCGTCCTCTGCCCCACCCGGGAACTGGCCACCCAGATCTTCGAGAGCTTTCGTACCTACGGCCGCTTCCTCTCCGTCCGCCAGACCGCCATCTTCGGCGGCGTCGGCCAAGGCAACCAGGTGCGGCAACTGAAGGCCGGCGTCGAGATCGTCGTCGCCACACCGGGCCGCCTGCTGGACTTGCTCGGCCAGGGCTGCATCAACCTTGGCGCTGTCGAGACGCTGGTGCTCGACGAGGCGGATCGCATGCTCGACATGGGCTTCATCGGCGACATTCGCAAGATTGCCCAGTGCCTGCCCGAAGACCGGCAGACGCTGCTCTTCTCCGCCACCATGCCGCGTGAGATTCGCAGCCTCGCCGATTCGCTGCTCGAAGACCCGGTCTCCGTCAGTGTCACTCCGGTGGCGTCGACGGTGGATGCCATTTCCCAGACCGTCTACCACGTCGACAAGCGCAACAAGCCCATCCTGCTCGAGCGCCTGCTGAGCCGCGATGACATGGAGCGCACGCTGGTCTTCAGCCGCACCAAGTACGGCGCCGACCGCATGGTGCGCGGGCTTCGGCGGGCCGGTATCCATGCGGATGCCATCCACGGCGACAAGAGCCAGGGCGCTCGGACGCGGGCCTTGGCCGGCTTCAAGGCGGGCCGCACCCCCGTGCTCATCGCCACCGACATCGCCTCGCGCGGGATCGATGTGGAGGAGATCACCCACGTCATCAACTTCGACCTGCCCAACGAGCCCGAGTCCTACGTGCATCGCATCGGGCGCACGGCTCGGGCCGGCGCCTCGGGAGTCGCCATCTCCTTCTGCGACCGCGAGGAAATGAGCTACCTGCGGGCGATCGAGAGGCTCATCGACAAGAAGATCGCCGTCGTGGTGACCGAGCGCGACATCGCCCCGGCCGGCGGTCAATCCCTACGGCCTTCGGGTGGCGGTCACAAATCCGGTGGCGCTCACAAATCGGGTGGTTACAAGTCCGGCGGGCATCCCTCGCGCCGCCGCAAGCCGCAGGCCGCCAATGGTGGTGGCGGTGGCCCGCGCCGCTCACGCTCCAGTCGCACCCGCCAGAGCGCCAAGTAAACACCGGCTCAATCAGACCACGCAGGCAGCGACCGGCGTCCCCACAGGGGCTCAGCCGGTCGCTTTCGTAATGGGCACGGCGATCGGCGACGCGAGTTGCGAACGCTCGACCGTGATGCTGGCGAGCGGCAGGTCCGGCGTCGAGCGGTCTTCTCGCAAGTGGCGCAGGGGAATCGTGCTGGCCGGCGGGGCGCTGCGGCGCACCTTCTTGCCGAACTTCAGGCGAAGCGCCCACCCCAGCGTTCGCCGAAGGTTCTGGGTGACGCCGAGCATGCCCACGAACTGCATGCCGAGTTGGCGATCGCGAACCTTGCTCTTCCGGTTCCTGAGCAGCCCCATGAGCAGCCACCAGGGATTGTAAAAGTAGAGGTACGCAGACAAGATGTTCAACTGCTTCCGCCAGGGCTGCGGATGATGTGAGGCAATGACGTAGTTGCCATCGTGCATATAGGGGTCGACGCGCCGGCCACCGGCGCTGTCGAAGACCTGGCCGCAGGTGTAGGTGTCTTCGTAGAGCTTCGAGCCGGGCGAGGGCACGATCATCAGCACCTGCAGCGACACCGCCCCGGCCTTGCGCAGGATCTCAACCTGGTTCAAGAGCCCGTAGCTGCTGCCCCTCGAATAGAGCGGCTGCTCATCGTGGTGCATCATCATGGGCATGGGACAGATGCCCACGTCGCGCAGGCTCTGGAACGCCTCGATGGTGTTCTCGACGTCCTGCCCCTTGTTCACCAGCGTCGCCGTCAGGTCCTCCACGCCCATCCAGAGGCCGCGGCAGCCGGCCTCGCGGATCAAGGGGAGATGCTCCTTCATCTTCAGCGTGTCATGCACCGTGACTTCCGTCGACCAGCGGATGCGCCGGTCTCTCAGCCGCTTGCCCTCGAACTCGGCGCTGGCGAGCGTCTCCGCGATGTCGAGCGCCCGCTGATGACCGTTAAAGAAGTTGTCATCGGTGCCAAAGAAGTAGCGCAGGCCGTACTCCTTGTTGAGTCGGTGCATTTCGTCGGCGAGGCGCTGCGGGCTCTTCAGGCGGTACTTCCGCTGGTTGTAGCCCGGGATCGGGCAGTAGGGGCAGGCGAACTTGCAGCCGAATGTCATCACCAATGAGCTGATCGGCGAGTGCTTGCGCACTTGATTCGCCGGCAGCGCCTGGGCGCTGAGGGCAGCGCCGCGCCCCGGCGGTTCCAGCAGGCCATAACCGAGAACCGGATGGGGCAGCTCATCGAGATCGCCACACAAGCGTTGCACGCCGGTGTCGACCAGTTCTTCGGGGCAGCCCTCCCGATCGCCCAGGGGATAGACGAGGCCCGGGATCCGATCCAGAGCGCCGCTGTCGCGCGCGCGGATGAAGGCCGAGCGCATCGGTTCCCCGGGAGCGCGCTCGGAGAGAATCGCCTCCAGCAGGCTCAGGAACACGAACTCCTCGCCGGTCGTCGCGATGTCGGGAATCGCGCGATTCTCCGGCTGGGTGCAAAACGGAAGGAAGGGCTCGTAAACGGTCTGGGCCCCGCCCGAGATGATCAGCGGGCGCTCCGATTCGTCGATGCGGCGGGCATCGCGGACCAACTCGCGGCAGGGCGCCTCGTGCATGCCCATCGCCGAGACCAGGAACAGATCCGGGATGCGACCATCCAGGCGCATCTGCGCGGGGCGAAAGCCGCGGTTCCATTGCTGCAGGACGATCCGCGTGCGCGGGCAGCCGATGTCGGCCAGCGCCGAGCCGATGGCGCGGGCGCCGGCCGGCGCCATCTTCAAGTCCGCGAAGATGAAAGGCAGCATCCGGGTGCGATGGTCAAAGGCGCAGGCGATCACCGTCGTCAAGTTGTGTTTGGGCGTGATCTTCCGAAGGCGGAAGCGGAGATCCACGAGCTCGCCGGGCCGAAGAAGCTCGTCGCCGCGTTCGCGGCGGGGTAGTTCCATGTCGTCGTGCCGCCATGTCAGAAGGACCGATCAGGTCGGCTCGCGCCGACGTCTGTCCCCGTGGACAATCCTAGTCTGTCATTCTCTGGTAAACCTCCACATACTGCCCTCATGGCTCACGAATCTCCCTGGGCACCGGCTGATGCCTCCTTAGCATGGCGTCAGGTCTGTTCCTGCCGGTTGAGGCGGCGCCAGATTCTCTCCAGCCACACCAGGCGAAAACCAAGCAACGGACTCCCCATCACGACCGGCGCAACGGTGTTCGGACAAAACGCTGAGCCGGTCGTGAGTGCCCCGGCATGACCGGGGGCAGCGGTGCCGTGCCGTCCGGATTAGCATGGCGCCGTCTCCCTGCCGACCTTCCGAGTGAACCCCATGACGCAGATCAACGCCATCCCGGGCTTCGCCGAGCCCGTCGCTGCCTGGACGCACCTGCTCGGCGTCGGCCTCTGCCTGGCCCTCACCTGGCCGCTGTTGCAGCGCGGTCGGGGCAGTCGTGGGCGCATCGTGTCCTTGGCGGTCTTCGCCTTCGCCTGCGTTTTCGTTCTCTCGATGAGCACGGTGTACCACCTGCTCGATCCTGAGGGCAGCGCCAAGCCGGTGGTGCAGCGCCTCGATCACGCCGCGATCTTCACCCTGATCGCCGCGACCGTGACCCCGATCCACGCGATTCTCTTTCGCGGCTTCTGGCGCTGGGGAATGCTGCTCTTCATCTGGGCGGCGGCCGGTACGGGGATCGTTCTCAAAACAATCTTCTTTGCTGGCGTCCCCCCCTGGCTGGGGGTGCTGCTCTACGTCTGCCTGGGCTGGGTCGGCGTCGTCTCCGTCTTCAAGATCTGGCGCGGCTTTGGCTGGCGCTTTGCCTCGCCCCTCGTCTACGGCGGCCTGATGTACACCCTCGGGGCAGGCACCCTGGGGTTGCTTGCTTCCCTGGGCGGCCCCATGCTGATTCCCGGCGTCGTCGGCCGCCACGAACTCTTCCACTTGGCGGTGCTGGCGGGAATGGGGTTCCACTGGCGGTTCATGCGCGGTATTGCCGATGGAAGTCGCGGTGGCCCGGAGCCGCGGCGCCCCGTGACCTCAAGCGAAAGTGCGGAAGACTAAGAGGCGCGTGGCTATCGACTCGCCGAGCCCCTACAATGCCCGCATGCATGGCGGAAGCCGGCCCAATCGTTGGGCGCTCTTCCCCCTCGCAACCGACGCTTGGCCTTGCCTGGGATCTCGCACCGGTTTTCATGTTTCTCAGGCCAGAGTCGGATGAATTAATGAAACTTTACGTTGGCAATTTGTCGTACCAGACGACCGAGTCGGAGTTGGAGGCCATGTTCGCCGAGCACGGCTCGGTGCAGTCTGCCTCCCTGGTCATGGACCGCGAAACCGGTCGTCCCCGTGGCTTCGGCTTCGTGGAGATGAGCGACGACGCCGGTCGCACCGCCATGGCGGCGCTCAACGGCAAGAGCATGGACGGCCGTGACCTGACGGTGAACGAAGCTCGCCCGCGCGGCGAGCGCCCCAACCGCTAAGCAACCGACCGCAATCACGACTGCCGAGCGTCCAACAGCGATGAACCATTGCTGTTGGACGCTGCCTGCGCCTTTCGTAGTACCGGCGATGCTCGAACCGTTCACGCCTCAGGCAGGCGCCGCTCGTGAGTCGGTGCGTGCAGGGATCGGCCCTGGCCGCCCTCGTGCTAATTCCAGCTCAGACCCTTGGGCCACGAGGAAGGATCCTGCTTGCTGGCCGAGCGAATCAAGCGGCCGATCGATTGCATCTCGCCCACGATGTACTCGCCGCGCTCGCGCAGATCAGCGCTGCAGAGAAGCTGGTACTTGCGGTCCGAGTCGTTGAGAAGAGCTACCCCCACCACGTCCAGCAGGGCGGAGATGGGGATGTCCGCATCGCCGAGATACGTCCGCAGCGTCTCGATGCTGGCGAGATGATCGAACTCCTCCGCCTCGATCAGCGTCTCCATCGTCTGCCGTACGTCCAGGAGCGTGTCGTCCTCAATGGGCTCCGGCTCCATGGGCTCGAGCAGTGCTTCCCGGTACAGCCGGCCCTGCGTCGGCGAGACCTCCTTGACGATGCGAGCCCGGCAAACGCCCTGGATCAGCACGTTGAAACGCCCCTGGGGCAGGCTCTCGTGCTCCACGATCTGGGCCAGGCAGACCACCGAGCGCAGCGGCGGGTTCCCCTGGTACTCCTCCCGCCAATCCTCGCCCGCGAACACCGCCATGGCGAACTGCCCCGCCTCGTCCAGGGCCCGGTTGATCATCTGCCGGTAGCGCGGCTCGAAAATGTGCAGCGGAATGCGGGCGTGCGGCAGCACCACCACTCCCGGTAAGGGGAACAGGGGAACGGCCTTGCGGAAATTGACGCGAATGGTGTCCATAGCGGCCGGTCCATTCTACGCCGTCGCCCCCACCCATGGGAATGCCGACTCGCCGGCGCAGAAGGAAGGCGGCAATGCGAACATTGCCGCCTGGAGGGAGAAAGAGAAACATCCCCGCAAATCGCTGCCGAATCGGCACGCTCTTGTCCCGGAAGGGGCCTTAGCTGAACAGCCCGGTCACATCGTCCGCTTCCTGCGGCAGGGCCTCGGCAATCTCGTCGAGGCTGACCGGACCGAGCCCGATCTCGTCGAGCACCGCCGGGTCGATCGTCGTGTCCATCAGGTCGCCCCGGAAACCGAGCCCCGCGTTCGCCGCCAGGCGATCGGCGACGTAGACCACGCAGACCAGCCCACGCGTGGCGGGCTCCAGGTCCAGCGGGCAGTGGTGGTAGCCGGCGACGGTGCGGAAGGGCCTTGGGAAGCGCCACTTCTCACACAAACCCAGACCGAAGTCCTCGTGATTCGCCCCGAAGACGGCGTCCTCGAGCGGAATCATCTCCTGCGTGGGCACCCCCTCCGCGTCCAGCTTGAGCTGCTCCACGACGTCGATGAGCTTCTGGCGGTGCACCTGCATCTCCACCATCAGGCCGATGTCATGGAGCAAGCCCGCCAGGAAGGCCTCGTCCGGCAGGCCCAGACCGGCCTTGTCCGCCACCATCTTGGCGGCGGCGGCGGTGCCGATCGAGTGCTTCCACAGGTCCCGGGCGCTGAAACGCGGCGTCAGCTCCCCGCCGCGAAAGAGCTTGGCCAGGCTGGCGGCAATGGCGATGTTCTTCACCGCGTTGAGCCCCAGCAGCACGATGGCCCGGTTGATGTTGCCGATTTGGCCCGGCAGGCCGTAGAACGACGAGTTGACCACCTTGAGAATCCGCGAGCAGAGGGCCGGATCGTTGCTGATGACGTGGTGCAGATCCTGGGCCGTCGAGGTGGGGTCCTCGACCAGGTCGATGATCTTCAGCGTGATCTCCGGAAGGGTCGCGATGTGACTGACTTCCTGGATGGCGCTCGCCACGACCGTCTCGCGCTTGCCCTGATCGGTGCTGGTGTCGGCTGCGTTTGGCATCAGATCTCTCTCGCTCGCTGTGGATAGACCGAGTCCCTAAGGCTTCTTCCTTACATCGACGCGGCTTCCAGGCGACTTGACGGCGGGAGGTCCGATTTCCCGAAGACAGACACCCCATCAGGCGGTGGCACCCGATAAGCGAGTCGCCCGGGTCGGGGTGGTGCCCGGGGCACCGCCGTCAGCAGTCCAGCAGTCGTTGCACCCGCGAAGTGGCACGGCCGTAACCGGTGTCACCGCCAGCAGTTGCGTCAGACGCCACCCCGCGCCACCCCGAGAAACGGTGTCGGATACCTTTTTCGGGATGGCCGAGAAAAGGTGTCGGATACCTTTTTCGGGATGGCCCCAATCGTGGATTTCCTTGCCTGGAGTCTCTGCCGCGATAGACTGAGCCACAGGTCGCATTTGAGCTGGCTGGAGGCACACCGGCCAGCGCTCTCGAAGCGGGCGTTCTCGGAAGGCGGTTGGCTCATGGAAGACGCGAAGCCGGATCCATTGTCACTCGGGTCGTGGATGTTGCTCGGGGCTGGGATCGCGGGGATGACCGCGCTCCTGGTCGGGCAGTGGGGCGACGTTCTCCCGGCGAGCGGTGGCGGGATGGTCATGGGATGGCTGGCGAATCTCCTCTTCGTCCAGCGTCAGGCCAAACGTTCTATCGGCAGGCGAGAGCTGTGGTGGGTTGTCGGAGGGGCCATCGTCCCTGGTGTGGTCTTCGCCGCCTTGGTTGGTCATTGGGCGGTGTTCCTGATCGCGCTTCCCGGCGGGGCCTTCGTGGGAGCACTGATGCCCGCCATGCTCGACTTCAACCGCAAGATTCGCGCGCAAACGAAGCGCAGGATGGCTCAAGACACCGGGGATGAGGTTCAGTAGCGGTTGCACTTGCGAAGCAGCGCGGGCGTAATCGGGGTCGTTGCCAGCAGGTCTGCCAGGCGCTGGCCGGTCCGCCCCTCGCCATACCGAGAAAAGGTGTCGGATACCTTTTTCAACCCTATTTTTTCCGATGCGAAAAAGGTATCCGACACCTTTTTCGCGGCGTGGGTCAAGGCGCGCGCCAGCGCTTCTTGCAGGTCGTGCTCGCTGGGCGTCCCCGTCTCGCAGGCGGTGACCACCGTCTCGCCTCGCTCGCGACCCCGTTGACGCGGGCCGATCGTCAGGCTCACGCACCCCAGGGCTGCCGCCTCGATCAGTCCCGCCGAGGAATTCCCCGCCAGGACGCCGCCGCTCGCCGCGACCCGCTTCAGCAAGCCGATGAACGCCTGGCGCGGCAGGCCCGAATGCAGGTTCCTCACGCCGCCCGCGCGCAACCCCATCAGCACCGCCTCGCGCCCCGGATCGTGGTTCGGCTCCAGCACCAGCAGACGCTCGGCCCCAATCGTCGCCAACGCCGCCCGGGCCAGGCGCTCCGCCGTGATTCGCTCCACCTCCTCCGCCAGGCCGGAGGGATGCTGCAGCAGCACCGCCAGCGGCTTGCCCGACCGCGACTCCAGCCCCAGATCCGCCAAGCCTGCATCGCCAAGCGCCGGCATGTCCGCCAGCCCGTCAATCGCCGGCGAGCCGACCTCGAAGAGGCGCTCACGCGGTTCCCCCAGCCGCTCCAGGCGTTCGGCCGACTGCCGCGTCGCTGGGAAGTGCAGGTGCGCCATTTTGCTGATGGCGTGGCGCATGGCTTCATCGGCGACGCCTTCCGCCCGATCGCCGCCGTGCATGTGGGCCAAAACGATCCCGCCCACGCTCGCAGCGCTCGCTGCTGCGAAGGCCTCGATGCGATCGCCCAGCACCAGCACGACGTCCGGCCTCAGCGCTTCGAACGCCTCGGCGAATCCCTGCACCCCGCGCCCCAGGGCCGCCGCATCCGCCAGCCGTCCCGTCTCGCCATCCCGCTGCATGAGGATACGCGCCGCCACCTCATAGGCGGCTTCCACCTCGCGAATCGTCTCCGCCGGCTTGAGCAGGTGCGCGCCCGCCGCCAGCACCAGCAGCGTCAGATCCGGGTGGGCCGCGATCGCTTCCATGACCGGCCGCAGCAAGCCGAACTCGGCACGCGTGCCCGTGACGACGGCGATTCGGCGCGGGATGTCGTTGGTGTGCGTCATGGTCTGGGGCGGTGGGGCGGGCGTCTCGCCCGCCGTCGGCTGTGCGCCACTGGCGACTTGCCCGCCGGTGCGCCTGGTGTTCGTCTCTCTTGAGAAGCGCTCCGCTTCGCGTCGCGGCTACACGTTGAGGTCGTCCTTTCCGATCGGCATGTCAGCTTCAAGATCGCGCTTCAGCGCCCGCCCCAGGGCCTGCTCCAGATCGCAAGGCAGGATCCCCGTGCCCGGCCTCTTGAACGTCACATCCCCGCGCTCCAGCACCGTCCCCGCCGCGAGCGATCGCGTCGTCGTCAGCGACTGCCTGCTCTTCTCCCGCACGTCGCGCTCGATGGCGGAGACGTGCTTGCTCAGTTCGCCCACCGCCTGCTGCGCTTGCTGGGCCCGGCGCACGTACTCCACGAGGTCGCGCGGCTCCAGGCTGGCGCGATGGTCGGGCCCGCTGGCTTCGCGGTCGTAGGTCACGTGCTTCTCGAGCAGGTGCGCCCCCGCCGCCACCGCCAGGGCGCCGGTCAGGACGGCGGGGGTGTGGTCGGAATAGCCGATGATCGCAGGGTTCTCCGGCTGCACCTTGCAGGCCAGGCGCTCGAGGGCCGCGATCCCGCCGAGCTGCGCTTCTTCGATCGGCGTTGGATAGGCGCTGACGCAGTGCAGCAGGGCCAGCTCCGGCAGTTTGCCCAGGCACTCGAGCGCTGCTTCGACTTCCGCTTCCTCCGCCGCCCCGGTGCTGACGATCATCGGCTTGCCTGCCTCGGCCATCGCTTGCAGCAAGGGGTGGTGCACGATGTCCGGTGAGGCAGTCTTGAAAGCGTCCCAGCCTTGCTTCGCCGCCCCTTCCACGAGTCCGACGCTGAAGATGCTGACGATGGCGTGCACGCCGGCCTGGTGCGCTGCCTCGACAATCGGCTGCATCTCCTCAGCCGTGAGTTCCAGGGCCCGCAACATGGCCCGGGGGTTCGTCGCCCCGGTTTGCTTCTGGTACTTGGCCAGCTTCGCGGCCTTGCTGAGGAGCAACTCCGCCGAGAAGAGTTGCAGCTTCACCGCCGCCGCCCCGGCTTCGGCGCAGGCGTGCACCAGGTTCACCGCCCGTTCGACCGAGCCGTCGTGGTTGACGCCGATCTCGGCGATGACGTAGGGCGGCTGACCCGGACCGATCTCGCGTGTGCCGATTCTCATGTCGCCGCCTCCGCTTGCGGGCCTTGCAGGATCGCTTCCGCTACCGCCAGGTCGATGGGATGGTCGATGTCCACCACCTCGCCTTCGCCGGTCTCGATGCCGCGCCGATCCCTGCCCAGGAACGCATGCGGCTGCTGCGGATCGACCCGAAAGAGCGACTCGCGCCGCACCGCGATGACGCCGCCGTCGGGAATGTAGACGGGAGGCAGATCCTGCCGGCGATAGATGGTGCTGTGTTCGTAGGGGCTGACGCGCCCGTCCTCTGCCAGCCGCATCATCCAGAGCGGATGGTGCTTGCCCACGGGGGCGTAGCTTTGCACGGAGTCGGCGCCGGTCTCTTCCAGCGTCGCCAGAGCCCGATCGATCAAGCCGAGCGGGCGCACCGGGACGTTGGCGTAGAGCAGTACGACGAAGGGCGCTGTATCGCCCAGCGCCTCGACGGCCTGCCGGGCCGCCGCATCGACCGTCGCCGTGTCACTGGCCAGTTCCGCCGGCCGGGGCACGACCACGACGCCGCACGCTTCCGCCGCCCGAGTCACCTCGGGACAGTCCGTCGAGACCACGAAGCGCGTGAGCCGGCGGGCCGCCTGGGCGTGCGCGATGGTCCAGGCAACGGTCGGCTTGCCGGCGAGGCGTCGAGCGTTCTTGCCGGGGACACCCTTGCTGCCCTTGCGGCCGATGATGATGCCCAGTGCCTCAGTCATGAAGAGTCGCCTCATAGGCACGCCGCCACAGGACGCCAAGGGGCTCGTTTCCGATGGTTCCCAGCATCGGCTCGCGGTAGAGCTGGGCGGGCTCGCTCACCACGCCGCCATCGCAGCGCACGAAGAGCGTTCGCCGTCGTTCCGCCCGCCGCACCGCTTCGGGCACCGGAACCGGTTGCAACCGTTGCTCCGCCGCGTAGGGCGACCAACTTGGCATGGGCTCGATCACCGCCGTCTGGAGAATGAGCAGCCACTTGTCGTAGAAGCCCTCGATGTCCTCGTAGGTTGCATCGCAGCGCACCAGGCGGGGCACGATCCAGGGCATCGTTAAGCCGTCCAACTGCCGCTGCCGGCCGCGCAGGAACTCGAGATTCGTCAGCACCTGGCGCAGGTCGGTTCGGCCCATCGCCGCCTCGTAGGTCGCGCCGCGCAGCGCTGAGAGGTTGATGGAGATGACATCGACGCCCGCCTCGACCAGTGCCGCCAGCGTCTCCTCCGTCGCCAGAAGATCGGTCTGCACATGCACCCGCGCGCCGCGTTCCTTGGCGAGCCCGACGAACGCGGCGCACTCCGGATGCAGCAGCGGGTCGCCCACGCCGGCGAAGGTGAGCGCGGGCAAGGCGTCACTCGGCAACTCCGCCAGCAATTGGCCGAACCGCTCCGCGCTCAGCGGCGCGCGCGCCACGAGCTCTCCGTCGACGCAGCGATTGGGCACGGCGGCGGGCCCTTCCGTCTGCCGTTCCGTGCACAACTCGACGACGAGATGCTCCGCCAACGCCGGGGCGCGCTGGCGCGCGGTCGCCTCGGCGTGCTCGATCACTCTCGCTGCGGTCAAGTGCTCGCCGCCCAGCAGCTCGGCAAAGCGCTCCAGCCGATCCGGCGTGTCGAGCACCGCCGACTCCAGCGACTGCCGCACGGCTTGTTCGATCTTCAGGCAATGGTCCTTGGCGATGGGATCCGCCTGCGGCTTGACCGGCAGGTAGCCGAGCACGCTGCCCAGGGTCGCCAGTTGTTGGGGCTCCGCCAGTTGCTCCAGGACCGGCCTACTCAGCAGGGCGCCACACAGGCCCGGCGGGGCTTGCGTGAAGACCAGGGCGAAGCGGTCCGGCGCTTCCCAGTACTGCTCGACCAGGCGATCGCACAGTCCGGCGTCGAGCAGCGCCCAATCCGGCCCGACGAAGAGCCCGGCGCTTCGCCCCGCCGCCTCGAGAGCGGCCAAGGTCGCTTGGGCGGCGATGATCTCGTCGTAGACCGTGAGGTTGGCCAGCGTCCCCCGCCAACTGCTCGGGGCGAAGGCCCGTGCCGCCAGAATCGACTCCTGCTTGGCGCCCAGCGGATCGCCCGCCGTCTCCACGATCTCCACCGTCAAGTCACCCGGCTCGAGCGCCAACAGCGCCGCTGTCTCCGCCTGGCAGGGCGTCAGGATGGTGATGCCGCTCAGGTGTCGGCATTCGTTCAGCCGGGCCAGGGTCAGTTGCAGCAGCGTCCGCTCATCGCCCGCGGCCAGGCGGGGCTGACGGGCCAGGTGCGGCAGTTGCTCTCGCCGAATCGGCACGACGGCGCTGACCGGCTCATTTGCCCTGGCTTTCGCCGTCGGCCCCGACTCGCCCCGGGCGCTGGGGGAACGGGTGTACGACTCGGCAGGCAACTCGCCGCCCTCGAGCTCACCGCGCATCCGCTCCTCCGCCAGCGTCAGCAGGTCGATCATCACACCGGCGGCGTCGTGGATCCATTCGACGTTGGGCAGGTCACGCTCCAGTTGGCGCCGTTGCTTCTCCAGGGCCGGCAGATCCTTCTCCATGGCAATCGCCCGATCGGCGCGCAGCCGACGAAACGTCCCCGCCTGATTGAGAATCTGCACGACCGTGAAAGCACGATCCAGCTCACGCACGGCCGCTCGTTTCCGCTCGAGCTTGCGGAAGTGCGGCTCCATGCGGCCCCGATCATCGAAATCCGCCAGCATTCTGCGCAGTAGCTTCCCCGTCTCCTTGCCCAGCCGGCGCAGCTCGCGCACCTCCTGGCGCACCTTGCGAACCTGCTCGATCGCCGTCCGCAAGCGGTCGCGGTCGAGTGTGGTAGCGGCGAGGGGAATGTCAGGTAGCTCCTCGCCGAGGCACTCCTCGAGCATCGTCGCCAGCGACAGGATCTCCGTGTGTTGCTTGCGCGTGCCTCCTTCCGTGGCGTCGATGATCCGTTGCGGCGCCGTGGCGAAGTCACGCTCAAACTGATCCTGGTAGGTGTGCATCTGCTCGTCGACGAAGATGCTGCGGCCTTCGTGGTCTTCCCGCTTCGATAGCCGCGAGCCGTTGCGCTTGATGCGCTCCCACTCGAACATCTCGAGCGTGCGGAAGGGATTCAGCTCCGGGCCCCAGACCTCGTGAATCGGGTTGCGCCCGCCGTAGTACAGCCCGTCCGTGAACCCCAGGTCCTGGCCGACAAAGCCGATGGGATCGCAACCGAGGTGCTGGGCCAGGTAGAAGGCGAGATGGGCCACGGTGGCCCCGGCGGTGATGGCGCCCAGGTCGCGATCGCTGGCCCCGCGCAGCACCAGCCTGGCCAGCGGGTCGGCGCAGTTGCGGATCGGGCCCGGGAAAGAGTCGAGGATCGCGGGGTTCGACTTGGGCTCGCAGACCAGTTGCACGCCGCGCACATCTTCTTCGGTGAGCCCCTCGTAGAAACGCTTGCTGATTTCGTGGTAGTCCAGCGCCGTCACGAAGTGCGGGCGAATGCCCTGCTGGAGCAGCGGCTTGAGCACGGTCTGCACCGCGATGATGACGCAGCGCTCGCGGACGCCGGGCTGCTTCAGAAGTTCGATGTTTTTCGCCAGGCTGGGGCCCGCCGAGACGACGATCGCCGGATAGCCCTTGCAATGGCCCCGCAGCTCCAGGATGCCCTCCCCGCCGGCGTACTGCTTCAGATTCGCCAGGATGTTCCGGGCCGTCGCTTGCATCTGCACCAGCGTTGTCTGCACCGAGAGCTTGGTGGCGGCGACGTACCTGGTGAAGGTGGAGGTGAACATCTTCGCCGACTCGCCCAACCGCGCCTGGCTCGGCGGATGCTCGACGTACTGCACGCCTTGGGCCACGAAGGGATCCTGCCCGCGCAGTTGCACCGAAAGAGCCGAGCCGTCCTCCGCCTCCGTGAAGATGATCAGGTTGCTCGTGCCCATCCAGCGGCAATCCACTCGCTCCAGCACCGTCCGCAGCAGCCGCCGGTCCGGCTCAAAGACCAGCACCGCTCCCTTCACCCCCATGAGGCGACAGATCTCCCGCACGTGATAGCCCAGCCCCAGACCCAGAATGACCACCACGGGTTTCTCACGGACGTTCGCCTTCTCCACGAGGCCGGGCACCTCGGCGAGGGGCCGGCGACGGCTCGCCAGCCAGCGACCTTCCAGCCGCGCCGAGGCAACCCCCTCCTCCGTCTCCACGAACTCTATCTCGTCCGGGCCGTACGGCTCGACCTCCTCCAGCGAAGCGGCCAGGTCCCGATTAAGCTTGGCGAGCGCCTTGAGGTTGGCTTCGTAGGAGATCGTTGCCGGCGCAACGATCGCGGGCGTGTCCTGGGTTGCGGTCATGTCCTTGTATCGGTGCCTGGCTTGAAAACTCTGCATACGCGGGAGATCCCATGCCCATCCTGGCCCAGTCCCTCGTCCCCCAGCTTGACTCGCCTGCCGCCCTCGGGCATTTCACGCTGGAGAATCCCTATCCGGCGGGAATCTGCGCCGTCATCGCCGCCATCGTGGTCCTCTACCTGCTGCTGCGACTGGGCAAGGCCCGGCAGGGCCTGATCGTTGCCGCGGTGCTCGCCGCCGTCGCGGTGGGCGTCTTCGCCCTGGCCGCACTCGTCGAGACCAGCCGGGAAGTCGTCCTGGCGAGTTCCCTCAGCCTCGTGGATTCGGCAGCGGTGGGGGAGGAGGCGGCTGTTGGCGACCTGTTGGCGGAGGAGGTGCGCCTGCGCGTCGCCGACAATCCCTTCTCCCTGGGCCGTGATTCGATCCTGGGCCTGGTGCGGCGGGTGGAGCGGGGAGGCGTGATCGCTTCCCATTCGGTCAACGTTGTCCGAGCCGGAAGAGCCCAGGCGACGCGCCTCACCTCACAAGTCCAGGTCAGTGCCGTGACCTCGGCCGGCGGCGGAGCCCTGCCCACCTGGTGGCAACTGGAATGGACTCGTCAGGAGGATGGCGTCTGGCGCGTCCGCGAGATCACCTGGCTCACCCTCGGCCCCAGCCGCCCCGGCGCTGCCCTCCTCTCCGGCTGGTAGCCCACGAAAAAGGTGTCGGATACCTTTTCTCGCTCACCTTTTCTTTCCCATCCAATCCGGCGGGCCTCACGGCGCCTGCAGGCTCATATTCAGCC
>SWCD01005684.1_pt1 | contig 135794 bp, 107 predicted proteins | sample 4693011 | NCBI WGS metagenome assembly SWCD01 (sample SAMN10267278, study PRJNA491770) | bioreactor metagenome | isolation source: DHS bioreactor inoculated with marine | place: Japan: Omine Ridge, Nankai Trough
CCCCCCCCCGCTCCATCCCCAAAAACCAATTCTATTTTTATCAACATAGGTTAGAGATGCTAAATATTTTGCGCCTTCAATCTGATCGTTTACACTCCATTTGCTTAAATCGCCATAGGACAAATTCTTAAATGCTTTGCCTCTTCCGCCTGTGCCCCTGTTGTCCAATAAAAATACAATATAATCCTGTTCGGTCATGTACTGATGGAAATAAGTTCTATGATCTCCCCATTTGTTTTTCGCATGCTGAGAGCCGGGACCTCCGTAACCATAAACTAAAACCTTATACTTTTTATTCGGATCAAAATTATAAGGTTTAATCATGTAAGCGTTTAGTTCAACGTTGTCTGTTGTCTTCACTGTTAAAAATTCCGGATAAACCATGTTGTGTTTTTCCAAAGCCGGAATGTTGCCATCGTTTAGAACTCTTATTTTTGAGCCATCTGAATTATACAAAAGTGTTTTAGTTGGCGCCGAAATATTGGAATAATAGTCAATGAAATAATTATAATTGGGCGAAAAAATTGGTTCGTGCCAGCCGGCATTTTCTGAAATTTTCTCGATGGATTTTCCGTTTAAATCAGTTCTATAAATTTGTTGCTCAATCGGCGAATCCTTTTTGCCGTAAAAGTAGAGCAAGTCGCTTTCTTCATCAACGCCTGTTATTTCAGTTATTTCCCAATCACCGCTTGTAATTTGTTTTAGCTGAGTGCCGTTGTAGTCGAAAAGGTAAGCATGACGATAACCGCTTTTCTCCGAAGACCAAACAATTTGATCTCTTGATTTTAAAAATCTCACATCATTAGGAACATCAACCCAGCAAGGGTCAGTATCGGTTATAATAACTTTTGATGAACCGCTGCCGGTATCCGCTAGATACATTTCAAGTACATCCTGCTTTCTGTTCAGCTTTAGAATTGCCAGCTTGTCAGAGGTATTTGTCCAGAAAATTCGCGGGACATAAATATCGTCATCGCTACCGATATCCATTTTCATGACTTTGTCTGTAGATAGGTCCGCTACAAAAACTTTAACTATTGAATTTTCCTCGCCAACTTTTGGATACTTTAATGGAATTATTTTGTTATAGAATGGCATTTCATCAATCAAATAAAACTCTTTAACTCTGGTCTGGTCAAATTTCCAAAATGCAATTTTCTTGCTATCATGCGACCATTGCCACGCATCAGCTAATCCAAACTCTTCTTCATAAACCCAATCGAATTCGCCGTTTAATATGTTATCTGTTCCATCGCTTGTGATAGATGTTTCTTGTCCGCTTTCAAGATCAACAATATAAATATTATGACTGCGAACAAAGCCAACCATTTTTCCATCGGGAGAAAGTTTTACATTTCTAAGTTTATTGCTTCCATCGGCAAGTGGAGTTATCTGTTTTGTTGTAACATTAAAAAGATAAAACGGCGCTTGTGATGAATGCCTCCAAATTGATTCGGTGGGTCCTTGAATTAATAAATAGTTGCCATCCCTAGTCCATTGATAGCTTGTCATTTGAATAGGTTGAGAATCGAGGTATAGATCACTTTCAGAAATAAGCAAAGTATTAGTTCCGGTTTTTACATCATGCTTGTAGATTTCAGCAAAGCCGGTACTCTCATTCTTTTTGTTGAATGTGAATGCCTCTCCGTTAGGCAGCCATTTAATGTTTTCAGTTTTATTTTCCGCAAATGCATTTTCAGAATATATTTCTTCAAGTGTTAACGGTATTTTTTCTTGAGCAAAAATATTTAGTGATAATACAGTAAGTAATAGTGTGAATATTTTCATCGTATTATTTCCAATGTAATTTATTATGAACAGAAAATTTGATTCTTTAATCCCATAGTTTTTTTACCTCATCAGTCTCGCCTAAATACTCCCAACGCTGAATAGCAATAGGCACATTACCATTTTTCATCATATAATTGTGATAGTCTTTCAAGCTAAATTTCTCACCAAGTTTTACTTTGGCATCACTAATTAATTTTAGAATTTGGATCTTCCCGATTTGATATGTGATAGCTTGACCGGGAGTTAAAGCAAAAAATGCAGCCTCATTGGATGCCGATTCAATATCCATCGGAACAGTTGATGCTAAATATTTTCCGGCATCTGCGATGGAATAATTACCAAGGGCTAAATTTATATCAACATCAACACGTAAAGCACGCAGTCTCATAAAGCTGTAAATTACTTCTCGAGTGTGTGGCATGTTTTCAAACAAGCCTAATTGCAGCATCATTTCTTCAAGGTAAAATCCAACACCTTCATTCGCATTTGAATCAAAATAATATTTACGGATAGGATTTTTATTTTTCCATGATTGAATGAGTTGGAAATAGTGCCCAGGCGTACCTTCATGAATAATAAGGGGTCTTGGATCAGTTGCAGCAGTGCGGTAAAAGTAACCCAACTTATCCGAAGGCGGGGGGATGTATCGAACTGAATTTTCATCTAAACGTGTGGGCGATGTGAAATCATCAAGTTCACCAAAGTCTGCAATAGCTTCAACATATTCGGGCATTTCTTTTAGCGTGTAATTTTTTGTCCATTCCGGCACCGACATAACATCATGCTCGATCAAAAAATCTCTAATCGCTTGTTCATCAATTCTCGCCTGTTCAATTTCTTCTTCAATTGATTCAAACATTTGCGGCTGTGGGATATTTTTATTTCGAATGAATTCAAGTTCTCCAAAAGTTACAGCACGCTGCCATTCAATTCCTCCCATCATCAGCATTTCTTCCGGGGTATATGGAACGAGTGCAATATTCTTCAAAAAGTAAATATAATTTTCTCTGCCTACTGGAACGTTCTCTTTCATTGATCCTAAATTTGCTTTTAGCCATGTCGAATAATCAACCAGAGATGAAGAAGCATCGCTCACACTCCTTTCCAATGCAACATCACAAAATTCCGGGTATGATTTTTTAAATGCGGCGATCATTTGACTCAACTTTTTGTCAATACCATCAAGCTGCGAAATTGCAATGACAGCAAATGGTTTTATCGGTTCGGTTAAATTAATTTTTGCATCATCAAGAATTTTGGGAATTGCATTAAAACGAACTAGCAAATTATCAGTTCTCTTTTCTGTAAATGGAGATGATATTACTAGAAGATCGAAAACAGAGCCCAGAGTTTGATCGATATAAAATTCAGGATGAGTGTTTGGAAGTTTTAGAATATTTAATTCCCAATTGACTCTTTCAATTGCAGAGCGCAAAAGTAAATAATCAACACTGTCGGTTCGTGTAAAATTATTTTTAGAAATTGAATGAAGTGAATTTTTGAATTCAGAATATTTTTTTTGATAAAGTTTAATATTTTCCGGGGAATAGTCAGGTCTCCAATTATCCGGTCTTTCAATTCTCGGAATATCATCACCTGTAATAGGCTGAGTAATTGTTCGCCATTCAAAAAATTCTCGTGCAAGATTTTGAAGATCTGAATTGTTTTGTGCAGTTATTATGCTGCTAAGCATTAAGAGGAGTATGAGTGATCTTTTCATAGTATAATCAGAAATGTTTGCAATAATGTTTATTATAAAACTACAATTTTTCAATCAAAGATACTTTTAAGATTTTAGTCTCAATTTAAAAAATCAATAAATTTTACTTGCCGTGCAGTTCTTTCAGAAAAACAGGCGGCATTTACTTCCGCCTTTCAATTTTCTTTGAGGAAAAGATATTTTTTCAACTTTATCAGATAAACGACAGATACTTCATCTTATAACTTAACTTTAACACCGCCATTAATTATTCTGCCATCAGTTGGAGCATATAATTCCGCGAACATTGGCGACTGCGGCGTGCCGGTGAACATTGGTCCATGGTTGGATTGCTTTGTGTCGAGGAAATTTTCAAAGTTCAAGTAGAAACTCATATTACCAAATTTCTTTTCAATCATTACTCCGTTTATCCAGTAGTCAGGTGTGATCGTTCCATCGCTTAATCTTTGTTTACCGGTATAGTATGCCTCTAATCCAATTCTAAAACTTCCGTGTACTTCATAGATTAAAACTATTCCCAGACTTTGCTTTGGAGTTAAAGGAAGAATTGATTTTTCTCCTTTTGAATGATTTTGAACTTCTGTAAAAGCATACCCTGCAAATAATTTATAATGATCATAGGTGAATTTTATATTTGTCTCTATTCCCTTTGTGTCCGCGAATCCATCAAGAGAGGAATATTGGTACGCCTGCATATTATTGTTGAAAAATAGAAAGAGGGGGCTGTTAATTCTAGTGTAAAAGAATAAATTATTAACTGATAATGTAACGACTTCAAACAAAATTGTTTTATAATCAATATCCAAGTTTAATCCGAATGACCGTTCTGCTTCTGAGTTTTCTTTATCAAGAGGTAAAATATTTCTGTAAGCCAGTTCATCGGAACTTTCCGTAAAGATAGTTGGAATTTTATATCCTAAACCTCCTCCAATTCTACTTGTTATGTCTTCTGTAATATTCAGTAAAAAATTAATTCTGGGCAGGGGAAATATCCCATAATCTTTGTTATAATCCACTCTAAGCCCTGTCTCAATAGAAATTTGATTTGTCATCTCAAAATTATTCTGAACAAAGGAGCCGAAAGTAATATCTGTATAGTTGTGAACGAATGTTGAATTGCTGTTGTCGATAAAGTTTTCCGTGTATAAATTTGATCCTAATAACCAATCACCAAGATCATTGGTTTGAAAATTATAAACGATTTCAGAAAAAGTTGATAGTTGTTTCCCCTTAAAGGAATAATCGGATAATGTCAACTCACGGTCAAAAAACGAGATGCTGTTTTTAACAGTTAATCGGCTAAACTCATAACTATTGTGATATTTTATTTGCGAAGTTAATCGGCGGCTTATATTTTCTTCAATATAAAATGAGGATCGGTCACTATCATTACTGATCGCATCCATATAACCGCCTACTCTATCTTCAAAAGATAAACTGCCTCCTATCTCTAAAACCTGGGATTCATCAAAATAATAATAGAACTTAGGATTAACTGTGTATCGTTCAATTTTCGGAAGATCAGAAAAAGCGTCATCGTTATTATCGTATGCTTTTTGAGTATTTCTAGAAGCTAAAAGAGTCATACCAAGTTTATCGGATCTGGCGGCATAGTAACCGCTTAAATCCAATCCCAGTGCTGATGTTCCATTTATTAAAAATGAAATTTCCTGTTCTCTTTTCGGTTCCTTTGAGATCAAATTAATTAAACCGGCTATTGCACCACCGCCGTACAAAGTTGATGAACTTCCTTTTATTATTTCTACTTGAGAAAGGTCGAGGGGCGGAACTTGAACTAAACTCAGACTTCCGGAAAACCCGCCGAATAGAGGGAATCCGTCTTTCAGCAATTGAGTGTATTTTCCGTCAAGACCCTGAATACGAAAAACATTGTTTGCGCTTGCTGCCGATGTTTGTTGTACCTGAATGCCTGTGCTTTCATTCAGTATCATTGAAATGTTTGAGGGATCCATACTTATCTTTTCATCAATTTCTTCTCCGGCAATTACTTCAACTCTTGTCGGTTCGGCGTCAATTGTACGCGATGATCTAGTTGCATTTACATATATCTCCTCAATTTCCTCTGTTTCCGATTCAAGTTCTATTTCCAAATATGAATCTTCGTAGGGAAACTCCAATTCAATTATGTGGTCACGAAAACCAATGTGCGAAAATTTAATCGACTGCGTACCATCCGGTATGCCGGATAGAGTAAATTCTCCTTCGGTATTTGTTGATGTGCCGATAGCCGTGCCGACAATAATTATATTAACCCCAATTAATCTTTCGTGTGTGTGTTCATCAAGAACCAATCCGCTTAATTTATTTTGAGCACTTAAACTGCTTATAAGTAAAAGTAATAACGCTATTATTGAATAACGATCCACGTAAGCCTCCATGTGAAAATTTGTTAATAAAAAAGAGATGTTAAGTAAATAATTAATTTACTTTTGGCGGCTGCCAGTGATCGTAATAATTATTGGAAAGAATGTGGGTGTGAGATGCTTTGAAGTTTGTGTAATTCGTAAATAGATCTGCAAGTTCATTAATCTTATTCGTTACCGGAATTTTAGTACAGCACACGCAAGCACAAAATTCGCTGCAGCAATCTTCAGGGGATGATTGATTTTCTTCTGAGATAGTTACTTCATGACCTGCGTAAAGATTCACGGTTTCAAGTTCACAAGCAGAAAGAGAAACTCCGTAGAATATGAATAATATGAGAATGATGTATTTCATAGCGCAAAGATAATAATATTTTACTTTTAGAATCTATTGTTAAATATTTATCTAAAACTTTGTTCTAGTATGTATCTAAAAGCACCTCTCTCTTAGTCCCTCTCCTTGGTAAGGAGAGGGAAGCAGGGTGAGGTTGGGTATTTATATTTTACCGATACGCCGGCAATGTATAAATAACAATTTATCCTTTGGATTTTTTGAGAAAAACAAATAGTCATCTCCGCCATCTTGCAATTTTAAAGTTTGTTTTATCTCTTCCGGCTTCATTGGGAAATTATTTCGGGAAATATTTGCACGGCTGATTTTTTGGTCATTTAAATATTTTTTAATCTTTTTAAAATTGTAGGCGGATCGATATTCAATTTTAAATTTTCTTCCCGGAAAATTATTTTTTTCTTCATCTGAAACCATGTAATCAGATAAAGGATTTATAAACTTCAATTTAAACTTATCGGCAATTATTTCTGATAAGCCCGCTTTTCTAATTGCTGCATCAGGCTCGTAAAAATAAAAATTTTCATCAGGATCACCCAATAATCTTGGTGTTCCATCATCAATTTTTGTATTAAAAATTTGTGTCTCTGCATTTTCATTTAATATTGCAGCCGATTTAATTTGGAGGCGAGGATAATGTTTGTCAAAATTGAAAAACAGTAAAACTTCTTTGCATTCATTATTAACGGAGACAACTGAAAACTCACTCAACTCAGAAAACAAATTAAATGCTTCGGTTATGTCGAATGCCGGGGCAAGTTTTAATAAGAGATTTTCAGTTTTGCTTTTTAATAATTCAAAATTTTCTAATACATCAGGGGAGTAATATTTAATATCAACTGACCGCTTTGATTGATTGCGGCGTGATGGGTCTACATAGATATAATCAAAATGTTTGTCAATATAATTTTTTAGAATTTCTATGCTGTCTCCAGTTTTGACTTGAATATTATTAATATCAAGCATTTTGAAATTATGTTTTACAATTTCAGTTAACTCTTTACTCTGTTCACAATAAATTACTTCATCAAATATTTTTGAAAAATAAATCGAATCGATCCCGAGTCCACCCGTTAGATCAATCATACGTTTTCCACGTACCCGACTGCTTTTATACTCTGCTGTCAATTCTGATGAGGATTGTTCAAGTGAAATTTTTTTGTAGATCAAATTCTTTTTGCTTAGAGATGGCAACTTCTTTTCAGCTTTTTTTCTGCATTCAATTTGCTCCGCAATTTCCTTAATAGGCAGTTCAGATTTCCTGGAATGCTTAAGTAATATTTCCTGAGTTGAAAGGTGAGAATTGTTTTTTATAAACTGTTTAACATCATTGCGGGCGAGTATTTTTATAATTGAATCAGTCATTCCAATAAAAATTATTTATTTGTGTTCCAATAATAATTAAAATTCAAGTGTTCTGTTAATTACCTTTCCTTAAGCAAATTATTTTAGCCAAAGGAATTCGTTTTACTTTGCTAAATTAATATTAAAGTAAATCAAGTTAGAATAAATTTAAATAGAGGATGAAGTTATTTAAGAGAAGAGTTTAAAGGTAAAGTAAAAATAAACTTACTGCCTTTGCCAATTTCACTTTCCGCCCAAATTCTGCCGCCGTGTTTTTCCACAATTTCCTTGCACAAAATTAATCCCAATCCGGAACCCTCTTCGTTGGAAGTCCCATTATTTGAAAAACGGATTTCGCCATTAAATAAACTGTTCAAGTCATCACTTGATATTCCAATGCCTGTATCGTTTACACAAATCTGAATTTCATTTTCATTTTTTGCCGCGGAAATATTTACACTTCCATTCTGGGGCGTAAATTTTATACTGTTCGAAATTAAATTTCTTAAAACTAGGTTAAGCATATTTTTATCGGCATATACAATAGTATTGCCGTTTACACTGCTTGTAAGACTAATACTTTTCTTTTTAGCTGCTAAATTTAGCAGCCCAATAATATTAACAGTACATTCGGGTAAATCAATAGGCTCTGTTTTAAGATTAAAACCACCGCCTTGAAGTTCTGCCCAATGCAATAAATCAGTAAGCAGGTTGTATTGATTTTTTAATGATGAGTTTAAGTTTTCAATGCAGGCACTAATTTCATTTTTATTTAATGACTCAAAATCATTTGCAAGCACATCCAATAGGCCAAGTGTGGTTTGATAAGGGCCCCGCAAATCATGAGCTATGATCGAAAGAAATCTATCCTTAGCAGCATTCGCTTCATTTAAGCGTTTGTTTAACTGGTTTAACTGAACATTTACTTTCTTTTTATTTTTTGAACTACGGCTCGTTAGAACAAGAATAACTGTTCCTGAAATTACAATTAGTACAAGAAGAAGAATGAGAACTTTCTGTCTATTAATTGCCTCTTCCTGCTCCTGTTGAATTTTTTCAAGTTTGTAATCCAATTCAATCTTTGCAAGTTTCTTTAATCTGTCACTGTCCTTTAAACTTTCGCTAGTATTTTTGTGGATAGTTAAATATTCGTAAGCCTTTTTGAAATTACCTTTTTGCTCATAGCAATTATAAAGCACGTCTAATGCTTTGAGTTTATTTTTTTTAGAATGAATTTTTTGGGAATATTCAAGTGCAATGGTAGAATGCTTTATCGCTGAATCCAGTTTGCCAATATTTTTATATACTTCGGCTAACCCATTTTCTGAATTAGCAATTCCGTTTTTTTCATCAATAAAATAATAAATAGCGAGTGAGGAATCATAAAACGAAATTGCAGTTGAATAATTTTTTAAATTATTATAAACAGCAGCAATATTCCGAAATATGTTCGCAATGGATTTATGATTATCCAATTTCTTATTAATTACTAAGGCTTCATTGAATGTTTCCAGTGCCGCTTCATTATTTCCTTTTAACTTTTGAATTTCGCCAATGTTTGCTTTTATAATTCCTATTGCGCTTTGATTGTTTGCTGCTACTCGTATTTTAAACGCTCTATTTAAATAATCTAAAGCAGAATCATAGTTCCCCAAAGCCATATTAACAATTGCAATATTATTATAGGAAATAGCAATTTTTAGATCATCTCCAATTGCTTCTCTTCGTTTTAATGCTTCAAGATGATATTCAATTGATGCTAAATAGTCGTCTTCATAGTATTTTATTACACCAAGAATATTAAGTGAAGTTGCAATACCTGCTTTATCATCTATTTTTTTTCTAAGTTCAAGCGCTTTATTGGTATATTCAATTGCTTTTTGATTATCAACATTTGTATAAGCATAACCTAAACTTCCATAGCATCCGGCTAATCCTTTATCGTAACCTATTTGTGAAGCAAGCTTAATTCCTTTTTCGGCATACTGAATAGATTTTTGTGTATTGATATACTGATAAATGTCGGAAAGTTCATTTAATATTTTAACCTTTTGTTCACCGTTAGCAGTGGGAAGTTCTCGCGATAAACTATCGGCAATATTCTGCTGAGAAAAAATTTGAGAGCTAAAAAAGAAAGCCGCAAATAAAAGAATCGATATTCTGTACAATTTCATATGATATTATCGAAAAAAAATTACAAATTTAAAACGCCCAAATGTGTTGTTTATCAACTATAATTTATCGTTTCAAATATAGAAAATAGATATTAAAGTCGAAATAGATGATACTTGAGTTTTTGGTGGGGAAAATTTATGGATAAATCATAGATTTTATATGAAAAATGAGGTGTATCGGGGGTCCTAGAACCACCGACCTGCTGATTCGGATGAAATTTTTAATATTCATAAGTCATTATAATCTTCAACTCAAATAGGAATGCTTTAATGGATACTTTTTTTTAAATTAACAAAATAGGATTAACCTCTGAGATGAATAAGTTAGAATGATATTTATTTTTGTTATACATCATTCTGAAACACTTTAAATAAATTAGGTCGTTGACAATGAAACGATATTCTCACCGTGAACGAGTATTAGCTGCTTTAAATCATCAAAAACCGGATAGGGTACCAATCGATCTGATGGGAAATGCTTCAATGTTACTTGATGAAACATACTTGAGTCTACGTGATTACCTAAGCCTATCTCCCATACCTCCAATACGATCTGGAACAACGGCAAATTATTATGATGAGCGGATTCTGGAATATCTGGATATTGATTTTCGAAGACTCTTTCTTAAAAGAAATTCACAAAATAAAATTGTAAAAAATGAGGATGATACCTTTGAGGATGAGTGGGGAATTCAGTACAGGAAAACCGGTCAATATGTTAATGCTGTAAGTCACCCACTGAAAAATTTTAAAGATATTAGAGAAATTGAAAATTATTCATGGCCAAAAGCCGAGGATATTTTTAGCGTTGAAGGGTTGGCTGAAGAAGCAAAACACTTATTTAATGAAACAGATTATGCTCTTGTAGCACGAAATCCAATGCCGGGAGGATTTCTTGAACACTCATGTAATTTAATGAGTATGGAAGCCTTTTTTGTCACTCTAATGTATGAACCTGAAATTGCCCAATGTATTATTAACCATTTACTAGAAATTTACAAAGATGTATACACAATGTTTTTAGATGTAGTAGGTCCCTTTGTTCAGATGGTTGAAGTTAGCGATGATCTTGGAAGCCAGGATAGTCTTTTAATCTCGCCACAAATGTACCGTGAATTTCTCAAACCGGCGGAGTTTGAACTATATAATTTGATCCATGAAAAAGCCCCGAATGCGGCACTCTTCCATCATACTGATGGCGCTGTATTCGATTTGATTCCCGACCTCATTGAAGTTGGGGTGAATGTACTCAATCCTGTTCAAACTTCATCCAAAGGAATGGATGCTAATCGATTGAAAGAAACATTTGGAAATTCGATTACTTTTCATGGCACAATCGAAAAACTAATAAAGTCGAAAACTACTGATGAGCTAATAGCAGAAGTAAAAAACAACATAGATAGTTTTGGAACCGGCGGAGGATATATACTCGCTCCTAGTAATCATATAATGGATACTGAGCCTGAAAAAATAATTTTGATGTATGAAGTTGCTCGGGAATATAGTTTGTTAAAATAGTCTTTATTGATTGAGTCTCATCAAATTTGCTTTCTGATAAGGACCTTTCTGGACTCAGCATTCCGAAAAAATCTTATTTTAATTAAGAGAAAAATTAGATAAATTATTTTAGTATGTTTGAACATATAAACATAAGCCAGAGGTCAAATGAAATTAGGACTCGGTCTTTATAAAAGTGTTTTAACAAAAGATAATTTTCAATTCGCAAAGCAGGCAGGGGCAACACATCTGGTTATTCAACTGGTTGATTATGTACAAACGGGAAAAAATCCCTCACTTACAAATAATTATTTAGATGGCTGGGGTTTTACAGGCAATGAAAACAAACCCTGGACTTACGAATACCTATCCTCACTAAAAAACGAAATCGAAGCACATGGTTTAACCCTCGAAGCAATAGAAAATATTGATCCCGCCCATTGGTATGATGTGCTGCTTGATGGACCCAAGAAACAAACTCAAATAGAAAATCTTAAAAAAACTTTGCAGATAATGGGCAAAGTCGGTATTCCAATTCTCGGATATAACTTTAGCATTCCCGGTGTTTGGGGCTGGACTGGAAAGTATTCTGGTCGCGGAGGGGCGAAATCAATTGAATTTGATCTTGACTTGATCGATGCCGAGAAGCCGATTCCGAAAGGGATGGTTTGGAATATGCAATATGATAAAAATCCGGAAGAAGGATTTCTCGAACCGGTTTCAAGGGAAGAAATGTGGGAAAGATTAAATTATTTTCTTACTGAATTACTTCCAGTTGCCGAGGAGAACAATGTAAAACTAATTGCTCATCCAGATGATCCTCCGTTAGAAACTATGCGCGGTATTGCAAAGCTATTTTACTCACCGGAAGAATATGAAAAACTAATAACTAAGTTTAACAGCCCAAGTAACGGATTTGAATTTTGTATGGGCACTGTTCAAGAGATGCCTGGCAGTGATATTTATGATATGCTCGATCGTTATTCTAAGCTAAACAAAATAGGATATGTTCACAGCAGAAATGTTATCGGAAAAGTGCCGAACTACCGCGAAGCCTTTATTGACGAGGGTGACATTGATATTTTAAAAGCATTAAAAATTTTGAAGAAAAATAATTTTGAGGGAGTGATCATTCCCGATCACACACCGGAAATGTCTTGCGGAGCGCCGTGGCATGCAGGTATGGCTTATGCAATGGGATACCTAAAAGCCGTTTTAAAATTAATCGAGAATTAAAATGAATAATGATTCAAAGAATAATCTGTTCAACGAAGGCAAATGTAAACTATCCGATGAATGGTCAATTAATGACCTGAAAGTAATTTGGATGGAAAACGACTTTCTTAAAATTGGAATACTTGCCGGAAGAGGAAGTGACATTTTTGAGTTTAGGTATAAACCGTTGAACCTGGATTTTATGCTTCGTTTAAAAAAAGGAATTAAAAACCCGCAAAAAGATTTTTCACAGATGCGTCATACTCCAAACCAATTTGAAGATTATTACTATGGCGGCTGGCAGGAAATTCTGCCTAACAGTCCCGGTTTTAATTATCGCGGTGCTGAGCTCGGACAACATGGCGAAGTATCGCTGATTCCTTGGAAGTATTCTATTCTAACTGACACGCCTGAAAAAATCTCTGTAAAATTTTGGACGAGACCCTTAAGAGTGCCAATAAAAATTGAAAAGACTTTAACGATGGTCTTTGATAAAGCAGAACTTTTTATTGAAGAAAAATTAACGAATGAATCTAAAACCGATCTTGATATCATTTGGGGACAACACATTGCGTTTGGTCTGCCGTTTTTAAAAGATGGAGGTAAGATTGAAACAAATGCTAAAAAAATAATTTCTGAAGTGGCAATGCCGCCGGCGAGAAGATTCAAACCGGGAATTGAAACTGACTATCCGAATTGTGCTAATATAAATGGCACCAGAGATGATGCTAGTATAATTCCGCCAGCAACTGATCCACCTTACAGTGAGCTTTCGTACTTGTCCGAATTTGATGGCGGAGGCGAATACACAATTTTTAATTCCGAGAAAAATATTGGCTTTAATTTAAAGTGGGATTCAAAATTATTTAAATATTTGTGGCTGTGGCAGGAAAGATACTCAACGCAAAATTCGCCTTGGTGGGGTGATGCTTATGCGATTGCGCTCGAGCCATGGACAAGCATGTGGAAATCTGATCCCCAAAAAGCAATTGATAATGATGAATGGCTGAAACTGAAAATGGATGAACCAATTTCAACTTCGCTTACTGCTTCGGTACTAACAAAATGATAAATATTTGAAGATGGAATAAATATGAATGAACTATTAATAACTTCAGAAATATTTGCTGATGGGCTTGATCATCCCGAATGTATTGCCGTTCATCCCGATGGTACTTTTTGGGCTGGCGGTGAAGGAGGACAGATTTACAAAATCAGCGCTGATGGTAAGCAAGTAAAAGAAGCTGCAAATACAGGCGGATTCATTCTTGGTCTTGCATTTAGTCCTGGTGCTGAATGGCTTGCGGTTTGCGATTTAAATAATCACTGTGTTTGGAAATTTATTCCCGATTCAAAAGAATTGGTTTTGTTTGCTGAAGGATGTGAAGGGCACAAATTTAACATTCCAAATTATCCGGCGTTTGATAAAGATGGAAATTTATTTGTTAGTGAGAGTGGTGCCTTTAGGGAAGTCAGCGGGAAAATATTAAAATTTAATTCTGAAGGAGTTGGAAAAATTTGGCATGATGGACCGCTAAATTTCGCAAACGGATTAGCACTCGATAAAAAACAAGAGCACTTGTACATAGTTTGCTCATGGCTACCAGGTGTTGAGCGGATTAAAATTAAAGATGACGGAAGTGCTGGTGAGAGATTAGTTTATTGCACCATACCTGAAACCGTTCCGGATGGAATTGCATTTGACGGGGAAGGAAATCTTTTGGTTTCTTGTTATGCGCCCAATCGCATTTATAAATTTGCTGCCGATCAAACAGCAACAATTTTAGTAGATGACTGGGAAGCGCACACTCTTTCGAATCCAACTAATATTGCTTTCGGCGGAAAAAATTTCGATCAATTATTTGCGGCAAATTTAGGGCGATGGCATATCTTAAAGATGAATTACGGTAAAAAAGGATTGCCGCTTGTTTCACACAACAGGAGAAAATAAATGAATTTTAAAAATAGAACCGTCGTAATTACCGGCGGCGCAAAAGGTATTGGAGGCTCATGTTCAGAAAAATTTATTTCTGCCGGAGCCAATATCTGCATACTCGATATTGACGAGAAAGGGAAAGATATGGCAGAAAAATTAGGCGCGAATGCTTTCTTTTATAAGTGTGATGTTTCCGTTGAACAAGAGGTGAAACAAACTTTTGATAATATTAAAAAACGGTTTGCTGAAATTGATGTTCTTGTAAATAATGCAGGCATTCAGCGCTACAGTAAAGTTACCGAAACCACTGAAGATGAATGGGATTTAGTGATGAATGTAAATTTGAAGAGCGCATTTCTCTGTTCAAAATATGCCATTCCTTTGATGCATAAAAAACAAAAAGCATCTGTTATTAATGTCGCGAGTGTGCAGGCTTTTATTTCACAGCAAAATGTCGCAGCATATACAACTTCAAAAACAGCTTTACTTGGATTAACAAGAAGCATCGCAGTTGATTACGCCCCTAATATTCGCAGCGTTGCCGTATGTCCCGGTACTGTTGATACACCTATGCTCAGAGACGCAATTCAACTCTCTCCTGATCCGGATGAAGTTTATCAGGAATGTGTTGACATGCATTTACCGAAAAGGGTAGGCACGAGTGATGAGGTAGCAGAGTTAATTTTATTTTTGGCAACTGATAATGCAAGTTTTATAACCGGACAGGCAATAAGAATTGACGGCGGCTTGGGAATTAGTATTTCTGGAAGTAAAAGAGATTAATACAATTTGATACAAGGTAAATTATGTCGAAAATATTGAAGAACAAAATTTCTATAGTAACTGGAGGTGGTTCCGGTATTGGTAAAAGCATTGCTAGCATTTTTGCTGCAAGCGGATCAAAAATTTATTTATTTGATATTAACGAAGAGCAAGGCAGAAGTACGTGTGATGAAATTATTAAATCCGGCCGAAATGCTGAATTTATTAACTGCAATATTGCTGATCCGGTAAGTGTTAAAAAGGCTGTTGAAAAAGTATTGAAAAATGAAAGCAGAATTGATATCCTAGTAAACAATGCAGGCATTTCTCATGTCGGAAATATCGAACAGACCACCTCGGAGGATATGGATAAACTATTCAGCGTTAATGTTAAAGGGATGTTTCACATAACAAAAGAAGTTATTCCTCAAATGGTAAAAAGCGGCGGCGGTGTAATTCTAAATTTAGCATCGATCGTTGCAAAGGTTGGAATTGCCGAACGCTTTGCCTACACAATGACTAAAGGCGCAGTACTATCAATGACGTTGTCAATTGCGAAAGATTATATTGATAAAAATATTCGCTGCAATTGTATTTGTCCGGCTCGTGTGCACACACCTTTCGTAGATGATTACCTTGCAAAAAATTATGCAGGTAGAGAAAAAGAGGTTTTCGAAAATCTTTCAAAGTTTCAACCGATCGGCAGGATGGGTAAGCCTGATGAGATCGCTAAGTTTGCATTATTTCTCTGTTCGGATGACTCATCATTTATAACCGGCGCCACTTACGATATTGACGGCGGCGTAATGAATTTAAGATAACAAGGAGCAGTAAATGAAATTAATCCGTGTTGGAAAACCTGGATTTGAAAAGCCGGGAATATATTTAGGTGATAATAGATACATTGACGCGAGCAGCTTTTGTAAAAATTATGATGAAGAATTTTTTATTGATAATGGACTTCAAAAATTACAAAACTGGTTTGAAAATAATAAACATGAAGAATTATTACTAAGCGATGATCAAAGGATTGGTGCGCCGATAGCAAGACCTAGTAAAATAATTTGCATTGGTTTAAATTTTAGAAAACATGCGGAAGAATCAGGTGCAGAAACGCCGAAAGAACCCGTTGTATTTTTCAAAGCAACCACAGCTATGTGCGGACCAAATGATGATCTTGTAATTCCAAGAAATTCAAAAAAGACAGACTGGGAGGTTGAGCTTGCTTTTGTCATTGGCAAAACTGCAAAGTATGTCAGCGAAAAGGAAGCACTAAATTATGTTGCAGGATATGTGCTTCACAACGACTACAGCGAAAGGGAATTCCAGCTTGAAAAGGGAGGGCAGTGGGTAAAGGGAAAAAGTGCCGATACGTTTGCGCCTATTGGACCTTATCTGGTTACTCCTGATGAAATTGATGATGTGAACAATTTGAACATGTGGCTAAAACTTAACGGTGATTACAAACAGCAAGGGAGCACAAACGATTTCATTTTTAATGTTCCGCAGATAATTTCTTACTTAAGTAATTTTATGACTCTCTTACCCGGGGATATAATATCAACAGGAACACCATCAGGGGTAGGACTTGGAATGAAGCCTCCTGTTTATCTTAAACCAGGCGATGTTATTGAATTGGGAATTGACGGACTTGGAAGCTCCAAGCAATATGTGGTGGCATCAGAATAAATCTCGACATTGAATACTGTAAAAATATATTTATTTATTTGGGAAATTTATTTTACTCAGCAGTTCTTTAAACCTCGGTTCGTTATGGAAATCATCCAACCAAGGCTCAACATTAATAAATGCTAATTCCCACGATCTTTCCTCATAAGCTCTATCAAGCATATCCATTGCTTTTTCATATTCACCTAAACTTGCATACACAAATGCAATTTGAACAGGCGGGATATAACAATGTGTTAAATGCTCAAGCATCTCATTTAAAATTTTTCTTGCTTCAATAAAATCTCCAGCCATACCATAGGCGTGCCCAATGCCTCCCATTATTTCTGAATTTCTATCTGAGAGCTCAACGGCATTTTTGTAAACCTCTATGGCTTTATCAAATTGCTTTAATTGGACATATGCCATTCCAAGCCAATCAAAAATTGCAGCATTTTTACATTCAGGAGTTGCTTCTGGTTCTAGCAATTGTTTTTGAATTTCGAATTCATGTGCAAAATAATAAATGGAAGATATTCCAACTTTACCGTCTGCGGTTTTATTTAACTCGTATGATTTTTTTGATTCTTCAATTGCCTCGTCAAATCTGCTCATTGTGGAAAGATATAGCGCATACCAGTGGCGGGCTTCACTGCTATTCGGATTTAATTCAATTCCTTTTTTAAAATTTATTTCTGCCTCTTGCCAATTCCATTCACTGAATTTTATTATACCATTAATTGTATAAGCCTTGCCGAAGTTTTTATCAAGACTTAGCGCTTTTTCAATTGCAGGCTTGGCTTTTGCAAACGCATCTTCTCTTGGTATATAAGCGTAACACCATAAATTTATTAAGGATTCTGCAAGTCCAACTTGTGCAACTGCGTTTTCGGGATTGGATTTTACAAGATTTAAATTTGCCGCCAAAGATTCATCAAACATTTTTCTAAAATCTTGTCCTGGGTAACGATAATTTTCTTTCTGCATTTGTTAAGCCTTTATAAATATTGACAAAATCATTTTATATACTTCCTAAAAAAATATGCCGGAGTTGAACTCCATGAATGACAGTAGCTGTTGATAAGGTAATTGCCGTATGGAGAAAACTTAGGATTGCTCTTATCGTAAACTTCCCAAAATGTATTTGCTCCATTTTCAATCATGCCGCCCCAAAATTCTCGCAGCAGCTCAAGTGCTTTATCCTTCATCCCGCACTTAAATAAAACTTCCAAAGTGTAGTGATAGATAAATGGCGTAACCGGTTTAACAGCCTCTGCCTTATTAAATAAATTATTTAAGATCATTTTTGATTGATTCGTGTCAAATACTTCTGCGGCAACCATCCAAATTTGTGATGCCCAAGAAATCTGTCTCTCGCCGCCGCTGATGAACAGTTCTAAATCTTTATCATAATATTTGTTTATTGAGTAAGCGCTAATTTTTTTTACAGCATTATTTAAGATTTCTAATTCATTATTCTTGTTCAAAACTTTACCGAGTTTAATTAGTTTCTTCATATTAAAAATTATAATTGCCTGCAGTGCGCAATCCTTTTGAAGCTCCGGGCACCAATCAACAAATATCCACCAATCATTTTTATTAATGAATTGCCCATCTCTATCGAAATTTTCTAGAATAATTTCTGCTTGTCTAAATGCCGCATCCCACAGATCATTTACTGTTTCAAAATCATTGGTTGCTTCAAAATACTCAAGCAAGAAATAACCGAACTTTATTGCAAAATCAACTATGTATTCTGTGCCTGTATGAACTGTCGGCTTTGTGTAAATACAGGCAGGCATCCGCCCATCATCTTTTATCTTTGAGGCAAATAAGTAAAGACATTTCTTTACAAGATCAAAATTATTGAAGGTCAAATAATTAGTTCCGGCAAGCAGAGCAAAATCACCGAGCCATAATCTTTTATCTCTTTTGGGTCCGTCTTCAAATGTTTCGAACATTGTATTCTTTAAAGTTCGAAGACTGACCTCATCATAAATTTGTAAATCTGTTGAAAGAGTTTTCAATAAATACTTTTCAATGTGCGGATCAGCAGAAGTAACACAATCGCATTTAATATTTTTTAATCGAATTTGATAATCAAATGAAATTGCCTCGATAACTATCTTCACGTACTGAAATGCATATCTGCGTGTGAGTTTTACGGTTTGCGGAAGTTGTTCCAGTGTAATAATTTCATCCTGAAGCCAAGCCCTGCTTAATGAGCCAGTGTAAGGATCAAACGGTTCTGCAATTTCGGAAGGAATTTCACCGAAGATAAATTTTACTCTTAATGGTCCGCCAGCACTTGGTCCTATCAGTTCAACATCAAAATTAAAATAGCCGACAATATGCTCTCCAAAACTTAAAATAATTTCATTTGATTTTTCAAATCCAATTAATTGTCCTTCTTCTAATTTTGAATCGGCAATATATTCCCATCCGAAAAAACTTTTAGAACTTTGATTGACTTTTCCAGTAGTAAGAGGATGCATTTCATAGCGGTTAATTTTTGGAGTTATTTCAGAAGCTTTTGCCAGCCATCTTTTCTTTGCCTCATCACTTATCATATTTTGATAACTCCAATTTGTTTAACAGCTATAATAAATAACTTCCAAATATTTTGCGGAAATATTTAAATGTACTTGACATTATTATTCTAATAATCTACTTTTATATCACAAAACATATGTATGAACATATGAACATAATAATTAAAATTCAAAAGTAAATTTTAATAATTCATATGCCTTTTGAAATTGATCATACCAGCCCGGTTCCACTTCATGCACAAATAGAAGAAAAACTCCGCACACTTCTAAATAAACCCGAATACCAAGATGGAAAAATGCTTCCTAAAGAAGTTGAGCTTGCTAAGCTTCTTGGAATTTCCCGAAATACAATTAGACAGGCAACTAATAAATTAGTTTACGAAGGATTGTTGGTCCGCAAAAAAGGTGTAGGGACAAAAGTAGCCGGAAAAGCTGTTTCGACAAAACTAAGCAGCTGGCTTAGTTTTACTCAGGAGATGAATGAAAAAGGAATTCCCTTCAATAATTATGAGATTGAAGTTGAATGGGTGCGAGCCGGAAAAGAAATTGGAAATTTCTTTTCTATCTCCCCAAATAAAAGTGTATTGCGAATGTCGAGACTGCGCGGACTCGAAGAAGGACCGATAGTTTATTTTATTTCATATTTTCATCCGCGCGTTGGTTTAACTGGTGAAGAGGATTTTACACAGCCGCTATATAAAATTTTAGAAGAACAGCATGCAACAAAAGTAGCTGTATCAAAAGAGGAAATAAGCGCCATTGCAGCTGAGGATTGGATTGCAGAAAAGTTAGATGTTCCGATCGACAGTCCGATACTATTTAGAAAAAGATTTGTTCATGACCCCGGTGACAGACCTGTTGAATATAACTTAGGATATTATCGATCCGATAACTTCACATATTCTATAGAAATAAAGCGAGAAAAAGATTAAGATTTAGGAACAATTAGCCTATTGAACTAATTTTATCAATTTATAAAGCATTACCTCATGCTTGAAAAAATTAAAAAAACTCTACTCATCATTGCCGGTCTGGCACTTTTAATTTTTGTGTTCGCACCTTCCGCGCAAAAACCTTCCGATGGGAAAAAGCATATAAGATATTGGAGCGTATCAGGAGTTAAAGAAGAATTTCCGTTGAGTGTTCGAGAGTTCAATTCTATGCAGGACAGCATAGTAGTTGACTGGACACCACTGCCGTTTATGGAACATGAAAAGAAAGTGTTAACCGCAATCTTAAGCGGAGATCCACCAGATGTTATTGGAATGATTTCTCCCGTTGCAGGCTGGTCATCACGCAGAGCATTGGTTATGCTTGATGATGTAATTATACGTGATAATTTTGACAGCTCAAAATTTTTCCCCGCGCTTTGGCAAGAAGTAAAATTTAATAGCCATGTTTTCGCTCTGCCTTCTCACTCATCATCCTACGCCTTCTTTTATAATAAAGATATGTTTAGAGAAGCGGGACTCGATCCTAACAAACCGCCAACAACTTGGGAAGAAGTAAAAAGTTATTCAAAAAAAATTGCTAAGAGAAATGAACTTGGATATATTACAAAAATAGGATTCATCCCTCATTATGGAAATGTTCAAACATCAATATTAATTGCATTTCAGATTGGAGTAAATTATTTCAAGGAAGATAGGAAAACTCTAAACCTTGCAAATCCCGAATTAATTAAAGCCGTTAACTGGGAAGTAGAATTTATAAATGATTATGGACTTTCAGACCTTGCAACATTCATGGCGGGTTTCGGATATGCAAACTTACATGGTTTCAACAGCGGCAAAGTTGCAATGATGGTTTTGGATAATAGCTTCGTTGATCAAATAGAACGGTATGCAGAAAAACTAAATTATGGAATTGCATCAATACCAACGTTTAAAAATTCAGAAACGGCATCGATGGCAGGATGCTGGTGGCTTGCAATTCCGCGCGGGGCAAAATATAAAAATGCAGCTTGGGAGTTTATGAAATTTGCAACAAGCAAAGATTTACAGCTTAGTGAGGCTGAATCAATGGAGGAAATGCTTTACCCTGCTAATAGATTTGCAGCAAGCGACAGTTCTTACATAAGCAATGTAAAAGGCGGAGAAATATTTTATTCGCAAATGAATTTTGCTTATTCACCAACGATCGTTCCTATGGCGCATGGAGTTTTTTGGCGTGAGTTTTCAATGGCTCGGGAAAGAGTAATGCATCGGGTTCAATCAACTGAAGAAGCACTCAAGCAAGCTGAAAAAGTCATTCAAGCTGAGTTAGATAAAGCAATTGGCTATGAAGAATATGTAAACACTCAAATGGAATACCCAAAAGTACAATGAAAGAAAGCAGGCTAAAAAAATATTGGAGCAACACACAAAACAGAACGCAGACTTTGTGGGGGTTCGCGTTTGTATCGCCTTGGGTAATAGGGTTTCTCGTGTTTGGACTGTATCCAATTATTATGTCATTCTATTATAGCCTTTGTCAGTATGATGTTTTGCGTGTTCCTCATTTTATTGGACTGGAGAATTATAAAGTTCTTCTTTTTGAGGATAATTATTTTTGGAATTCAATTTGGAACACATTTTTCTATACAGTGATTAGAACGCCGCTTGTTATTTTGGGTTCATTGATGCTTGCAGTACTTGTTAGTAAAGCAATAAGAGGCGTTAAATTTTTTAGGACAATTTATTTTATTCCTTCAATTATTACCGGTGTAATTTTATCAGTTCTTTGGATGTGGCTTCTAAATCCGCAATACGGACTGGTAAATAATTTTCTAGCCTTCTTTGGTTTACAAGGACCGTTATGGCTGCAGGACCCGCAATGGTCAAAACCATCATTAATATTGATGAGTATTTGGTCGCTTGGCGGCGGTAGAATGCTGGTGTTCCTTGCGGCGCTGCAAGGTATTCCTCAACAGTTATATGAGGTTGTTGACATTGACGGCGGCGGCTGGTGGAAAAAGTTTAGACATGTCACAATCCCATTAATTTCGCCCGTATTATTTTTATGGTCAATTCTTGAAGTAATATTTTCATTACAGGTTTTTATTGAAGCTTACGTAATGACTAAAGGCGGTCCGTTAAACTCAACATTGTTTTACAATTTGTACCTTTACAATAAAGCCTTTGATGATTTTAACATGGGTTATGCCTCAGCAATGGCGTGGATACTTTTACTGATTACGGTGCTGATTACTATTGTTCAATTCAAAGTTGGAAAAAGATGGGTTTACTATTCTGGGGGCAGCGCAAAATGAAATTAACCTCCAACAGAAAAAATAGAAAATCAATTTTTACATTTTTACTGCTCAGTGTAATCGCAGTTTTATTTATCATCCCATTTATTTGGGTAATTGCAACATCACTTAAGCCCGAAGCTGAAGTGTTTTCCTTAACCTGGCTTCCGGGAGATCCGCAGTGGAGTAATTATTCCAAAGTATTTGAAAAACTCCCATTCCTAGCATACTTAAAAAACTCTGTTTTCATTACAGTGATGAATATTATCGGTATTCTTCTCTCAAGTTCAGTTGTTGCATATTCATTTAGCTGCCTGCAATGGCCCGGAAGAGACAAGACCTTCATTTTTGTTTTGGCAACAATGATGCTGCCAATGCAAGTTGTAATGATCCCAATTTTTATAATATTCAAAGAATTCGGCTGGCTGAATACATTTTTACCTTTAACAGTTCCTGCGTTTTTCGGTGGTGGAGCTTTTAATATATTTTTACTAAGACAATTTTTTCTTACCATTCCAAACAGTTTGTTGGATGCGGCTCGTATTGACGGCTGTTCCGAATTTAGAATTTTTTGGAGCATTGTCTTGCCGCTTGCAAAACCTGCGTTAGTAACTGTTGCAATACTTACATTCATGTTTGCATGGAATGATTTTCTCGGTCCGCTTATTTATTTATCGGATAAATTAAAGGGAACGCTTGCACTCGGTCTTGCACAGTTTGCCGGACAGCAAGAACCGGAGTGGGCATTATTAATGGCTTCTTCAGTTTTAATGATGCTTCCGATAATTTTACTTTTCTTTTTCTTCCAGAAGTATTTTATACAAGGTTTTACAATGAGTGGTATAAAAGAATAAAGCAAAACTCTTTTTCGATGGTGAAAAAATGAATAACAATAATATTAGAAAAATATTCCTAACAATTTTCATAATGCTGTTTGTCTGGTTTGCGGCTGTTGAAGCGGGTGAAACTGGAAAGCTTACTGGAAAAATTACTGATGCTGCAACAGGAGACGCTTTGCCTGGGGTGAATGTTTTAATACAAGGAACAAGACAGGGTGCGGCAACTAATATCGATGGTGAATATTTTATTCTTAACATTCTTCCTGGAACATACTCACTGAGAGTTTCTTTTATTGGATACAGAAATGTTATTGTTGAGAATGTTCAAATTATAGTTGACTTGACTACAAGTGTTGATGTTGAATTGGAGGAGGCTACTTTAGAATTAGGAAGTGAAGTAGTTATAACTGCTGATCGTCCGGTTATACAAAAGGATTTAACATCGAGCACCCAATTTATTGGTTTTGAAGAGATGTCGCAGCTTCCTGTTATAGAAACCGAAGAAGCGCTCTATGTTCAAACAGGTGTGTTTTTCGATCCTATACCGGTAATGGGCGGTTTAGGTTCTGCAGGTAGGGGGGAGCAGCGTTATTCGGTGCGCGGCGGCAGTCAATTAGAAATAAGATGGTTTATTGACGGAAATAGAACAACAGCATTAACAAACGGACGTGTAGATTGGGGCGGTGCATTTACAAAGGTCAATTTTAGCACCATTGAAGAAATGCAGGTAATGACGGGTGGATTCAATCCTGAATATGGTGACGCACAATCGGGTATTGTAAATGTAATTACTAAAAAGGGAAGTGGTGATTATCATGCTTCTGCAGAGTTTATTTACGGGTTTGCCGGGCAGCGACATTTTGGAAATTATCTATACGATAGAAATACTCAAAAAGAATTTTTAGATAATACTTTACCCGACGGAACTCTTGATCCGAATTGGTGGACACCTTACCGCCAAAGCCAAGTTTATAATTACACCCGAGTGCCTGACAGAAATTTATCTTTAACTTTAAGCGGTCCTGTGCCTTTCGTGAGTTTTAATGAGATGCCAATTAAGTTTTTCCTTTCCTCACAGTTTCAACAGGACGCTTACACTCTGCCGCACCCGCGTGAGGCTCGTAGAAATTCAAATCTTGCTGGTAATCTTTTGTTAAGCGGAAAACAGACTAGTCTTCGTATAAGCGGAATGTACAATCACAATGCACACTCAACATTGCAGGAGAATGGTGACTTCACAAATCAAACTAAATATTACCGAGGCTGGGGTTCTTTAATTGATACTTACACTTATAATTTTAGTGCTAATTTTTCGCACGCACTCTCCAACACTTCATTTTATGAGTTGAAGTTAAGTTATTTTCTTATCGACTTTAAAGAAAGACCAAGCGAGTTTACAGTTTTAGGAATTAGTAGTGTTACTGATATTTGGGGATTTCAAAGATATGAGAACTTTGGCGATGAACCTTTTGATAAGTATTCGCCGTTACTTAAAAATCATTCTCAATCCGGCGATATCTCATTTGAAGGCAGTATGAATTTACAAGTTGATAAATCAAATCTAGTGAAAACTGGTTTAGAATTTAGATATAATACATCAGCAGATAAAGGAAGCTGGCGTTATCCATCAGATACTGAAAATCCCAAATATTGGATCAACCGCGGTCTGGGTGAAACCTATCACCCAATTCAAGCAGCTTTTTATGTGCAGGATAAAATGGAATTTGAGAGTATGATCTTAAACTTTGGATTAAGATACGATTACTTCAATCCTAATTATGATTGGTTTGATCAATCAGATCTGTATAATCTCGCAGCTGATCCACTATACGACGAAACAAAAGACTTAGACGGTGATCAAGTTGACTCAGATGGACGAGTCAAATATTCATTTGAAAATGTTTTATCAAAACCACGCAGTCCTGCAGAAGATTATCATATGATAAGTCCCCGTTTCGGTGTTTCGTTTCCAATAACAGAAAACTCCCTATTACATTTTAATTACGGACATTTTTTGCAGATGCCTTCTTTAGATCAACTATTTGAACTTGGCTATTTTAGACCGATTTACATTGTTAATGGAATGAGAGCAAACAATGTTGACCATTTCCCTTCTGCAGATGGAGACCCTGAAAGAGTTGTTGGCTTTACTAATGCACCTTTGGAACCAGCCAAAACAATAATGTTTGAGGTTGGGTTTAAACAAAACTTTAGTGATTTGGCAGTGCTTGATATTACAGCTTTTTATAAAGATGTTTTTGAACAGACTCAGGAAAGAGCAGGACTTTTTGATCACGCAATACTTGGTTATGACCCGTTTAGAGGAGCCGTAACCTCTAACCAATCTTATCAGACTTTTCTTTCAGGCGACTATGGTGATTCGCGGGGCTTTGAAATATCATTACGTTCTTTATTCAGCAATAATTTTAATGTTGATATCAATTACAGTTTTTCAAAATCTGTTAGAGGAAGAGCTACGCCGAGCAGAATTACTCTAAGCCCTGGAGAAGAACCCGTATATGATTGGGCGGCAGAAATTGAAAAGAGAATTCCAATTGAAAATAGTTTCAGCAGACCGCATGTTCTAAGAGCCAATCTTTATTTTATGTTTCCAGAATCTGACGATTTATTTTTTACAAAATTATTTAAAGGGACAACCGCTGGTGATATTTCTAAAATCATTGGCGACATTTTGGAAGGGACGAGTATTAGTATTCTTTACAAATTTGTAAGCGGTCAAGCATTCACATATTTGTCACCTGATGATCCACCGGACACATATAACAATCATCGATTCCCTAATATTCATACAGTAGATTTACGACTCGAATCATCAGTTCAATTTATAGACGCACATACACTTTCTGTATTTCTGCAAATCACAAATCTCTTCAATACAAAAAATTTAAGATCATACGGTGATGCTTTGTTTGATGCTGATGCGACCAAAAACTTTGTTGAAACAGGTGAAATTACTACTGTGGACGGAGCCGGATATGATATTAGCTGGCAGACCTATTATGATAAGCGAAGGGTTAATCTTGGTGTCAAATATTTCTTTTAATTGCAGTCAATTAAAATTTTGGAATTATTAATGAAAAATTCAGTTCAAAAAATTTTAACAACTATTTTGATTTTGTGCAGTACATTTACATTTGCACAGATTCGTAAAGCTGATTTTCTAATTCATGACCGTGGAAATCTCTGGGAAACTATGAAGGATGACGGCACGATCGGCGCTCCCGATCCGACAAACAGATTCGAAAGTTTTCCAAGTATGGATTGGCCCGGCGGTCCTCATAAACTTATCAAGGATGATCAAAGGTCCTACAGTCCCGCGACCGGTTTATGGATCGGCGGAAAGAAAAACGGGAATGAAATATTTTTTATTGAGAACGGCCCTTTCAATTTTGTTGATCAAGGAACATTTGAACCAATTGAAAAAATTGACAATTTTATTGGATCACCCGACTATGATCCCAACCTGCCTGAGCAGACTATTATTGCTCAGTTCAATACCACGGAAAATATAGGAGTGCGGCGAGAAAGTTATGCATGGAGCTTCCCGTCAGTGAATAATTTTATAATTATGGAATACACCATAACCAATAATAGCGGTAATGCTTTAAGCGATGTCTACATTGGCTTTCCAAGTTTAATTAGACCTAGCTACCAGGATTTTATAGTTCATAATGGTTGGGGTGATGACTTTAACAGAACAGATGAAATTGTAAAATATGATACAGCTCGAGGTCTGCTTTACGCTTATGATGACACACCAAATTTTAGTCTCCCGCTGGATGTTGGTAATTTTTGGGCAGATGTATTTGAGCTTCGCACACCGGGCTATGCAGGTTATTCGATTATTGATGCAGATGTGCCCAAGGATGGCGGCGCCGTTCCCTCAACAGTTTTGTTCGCCCAATTATTAAATAATGAAAGATTCTTTACTCAATCAAATTCAACAAAGGAAAGTATATATAATATTTTATCAGGCGCAGATAATTTATTACAAGCCGCAGATGGCGATAGGCTTACTCCTTTTTTGCTCCTTGCAGCCGGGCCTTATGATTTGGCTTCCGGAAGCTCAGTAAAAATTGTTTTGGTTCAAGCAGTAAATGGAATTCCTCTCGAGGATGTTCAAGAATTAACAACAAACGAATTAATTACAGCCGCCCAGGGTAAACTGCCTCGTGGGTTAGATTCTTTGAGAAATTCAATTGATAGAGCAGTTGCACTTTATGGAAATAATTATCAAGTTCAAAGCGTACCGCCGCCATCGCCGACAATTGAAATTATACCCGTACCGCAAAATCAATCAATAACAATTTCTTGGGAGCCGCTGGAAGAAACTTGGGTCAATCCAATTACAGGCAAAAAGAACTTAAACAAATATCATGTTTATAGAAGTGATCGTTCATTTATTGGACCATATAAAAGAGTGGGAAGAATATTACCGAAACGTGAGTCGGATATAAATAGATTTTTTGACAGCGATATAAATAAATGGGTATTTGAAGATAGAACAATAAGTCTTGGTGCCGGATATTATTACACAGTAACAGCTTTTGACAGCACAAATGCTGAAAGCTGGTGGACAAACAGAAATGAAGAAGCGGTTGAAGCAGCACGGCAGCCGGCCGAGAATGCATTGAATGTAAAAGTTTTTCCAAATCCGTTTAGAGAGGTTTCCGGTTTCCCAACAAGTGGAGCTGAGAATACTATAGTTTGGACAAACTTGCCTGCGCAATGTAAAATTAGAATTTATACAAGCAGCGGGGAGTTAGTTAAAACAATGGATCATGATAATGAATTTGTCGGCGAGGAATCCTGGAATCAATTAACTGATGCAAGACAAAGAACTGCTCCGGGAATTTATTTTTGGACTGTAGACTCAGAAGTCGGAACTGCAAAAGGTTCTCTACTTATTATCAAATAAGGTTATGGTATGAAACAAAGATTGTTAAAAATATTTGTGTGCTTGTTTGTGTTGATGAACAGCCACTCTGTTTTTGCTCAGTACGATTACGGCTTTGATTTTTCAAAAGCAGGCTCTGCCGGACTTCAATTTTTGAAAATCGGTGTCGGCGCAAAAGAAACCGCAATGGGCGAAGCCGTTTCTGGAATTGTAAATGATGTAAACTCAGTTTTCTGGAATACAGCAGGGCTAGCATATGTTGACAAATATCAAGCGTCATTTACACACAACAATTGGCTTGTAGATAGCAAACATATTGCCGCTGCTGTTGGTGTTCCGCTTGGTTCTTTTGTGGTTGGCTTGAGCGTTGTTTCGCTTGATATTAATGACTTTGAAGAAACAACTGTTACAAATCCTGATGGTACAGGAAAGATGGTAAGTGCAGGTGATATCGCAATTGGTTTATCCGTAGCCCGTAAATTTACTGATAAGCTTTCTATCGGTGCACAAGTAAAATATGTTCAGGAAACTTTAGATGATCGTTCTTTCAGCAATGTTCTTTTTGATATTGGAACAATTTATTATACAGGTTTCCATCAATTGCGTTTAGCATTTGCGCTTCAGCATTTTGGTCCGGATATGAAATTAGTTGACCAGGAATTTAGAACTCCATTACTATTTCGAGTAAGTGCAACTGATGATATTATTCAAACTGATAATCTAAATTTATTACTTGCGGCAGAACTCGTTCACCCAACCGATAATAACGAATGGGTTAATATTGGTATGGAGTTAAAACTATTAGACTATTTCGCAATAAGGGGCGGACATAGAATTAATGTTGACGAAGGTAAATGGAGTTTTGGTATGGGTTTAACTCCTCCGGTGCTAAGCAGTATATCCACACGGTTCGATTATGCATTTGTTGTTTCAGAAAATGTTTTTGATAATGTACACCGTTTTTCATTAATGCTGGGGTTTGATTAATCATGAAGTTTAAAAGAATAAAGTATATGGCACAAATTGCATCGTTTTCAGCTTTAACATTAATGACGGGTTGTCTGTTCGAAGAAGTAAATCAGCCTAAATCTGCACAGCCGGGGGAAACTATTGATGTTAATTTAATTATTACAAGCAACATTGTACCTGAGCCTAATCCGCATAAAGGCTTGGTTGGTATAATTGCCCCTATTGACTGGGAATTTATTTCGGCAACCTATACCTCGCCGATCGGCAATGGTACGTTAGCAATTTCGGAATCATGGAAAGACTCAATTCAAAAATATTACCCGATTGATGATTTCGGCGAAAACATGAAATGGGTTGTTCTAATTTCTGACTCGGGTTATAGTTATCAAAATGTTACTTCATTTAATGTTGACTTAAAATTAAAAGTTGGACAAACAGAGGGATGTTTTGACATAGGCTACCTTGCTACAAAAGCAGATGCCGGACTAGTTTCTTCGGGTGTTAATTCATGGGTAAATATTTCCTTCCCAAATAGAATTGGAATCCCCGATTCAAATTTATGTACTGATTTGTTTGAAACACGACGAGCCGAAGAGTGGGATGATCTGTTTGACAGACAAAGCGGATGGACCGGTGCAGATGGAATTTATATAATTCCAATGGATGAATATGAAGCAAGTTCAAATTCACCTGCCGGAAAGCAACTTGTTTTATTCAGTGATACTTTTATTGGTGAAGTTGATAGTTTGAACCGGAGACAAAATGCAAGGCTTGTTAACAACACACTTGCCTTGATGCAAAGCGGAAGTCCAAACCCAAATACAACAGAATTTTTCTGGAGAGAAGATTCTACCGGCGAGCCGAAAACGGTTTTTGTTCCGAACACACCGAATGCAAATGACGGAGACTGGTATTGGCTTATGGACGGACTTGCACTTGATGATACAGTTTATGTGTTTGCACTTCGCCTTAACAGCTCCGGTGGTGGCGGCGTATTTGGTTTTGAATTAAATGGTGTTGCCCTGCTTAAATTTACATTGGATGAGGAAAATTTTATTTCCGATGTTGAACAGTTTGATACGCCTCTATTTTATGATAATCAATCAGCAGGTTCACAGTTAGCGCTTGGGCAGGCGGTTATGCCGATGACGAGCAATTCAGGAAATCCTAATTTTGATGGATACATTTATGTTTACGGTCCAATAAGTAAAACTGGAGGAAAAGATTTAACCGCCGCACGCGTGCTGCCTGAACATATTGAAAATTTTAACGAATGGCAGTATTGGAATGGAACAACTTGGGTAAGCAATATTGAAGATTGTTCCCCGATCATCGGCGGTATTTCCCAGGAATTTAGTGTTTCTCCTTTTGGAGATGGAAAATATATTTTAGTGTATCAATCAGGTGCAAGTGTTTTGGTAAGATTAGGCGATAGCCCCACTGGTCCTTTTGGAATTTTCTATTCAATTTATGACTGCCCTGAAGTTATAGGAGAACCTGACATTTTTGTTTACAACGCAAAGGCTCATCCTAATGTTTCAGCTAAAGATGAATTGCTAATCAGCTATAATGTAAACACGTTTGATTTCGGAGATCTTTTTTCGAATGCAGATATTTATCGTCCGCGATTTATTTTCATGAAAACGGGGGATTCAACAACTACAGATTTATTTGAGGATAGCGAACCCGTTAAGGATTTTCAACTACATCAAAATTATCCGAACCCGTTTAATCCAACAACTAAAATTGAGTTTAGTATTTCCGGCAATACAAAAATAAATGTAAAGTTAAAAGTTTATGATGTGCTCGGTAAAGAAATTCAGACTCTTGTTAATGAAAAAAAATATCCGGGCAAACATTCTGTCGTTTTTGATGGTAATAATTTATCAAGCGGAATCTACTTTTATAAGCTGAGTGTCGGTGAATTTAGTTTTTCAAAAAAAATGATTTTATTAAAATAGTTTTTGAGGATAGTTATTAAAGTAATCAAAAAAATATTTGTTATATCAATGTTGCTCTGCTATACAATTTCGGCAGATGATTCAAGTTTAAAATCAATTGAATTTTCTCCAACGAATAATGGCAGCATTCCAACTTGGTTAATTGTCGGACCCTTTGATCAGCCGACAATTGGCTTTGGTTCACCTACCTTTGAATTTAGTACAGACCTATCGGCAGGTCATCCCTATTGGGGAAAAACTGAGAAGACAGAAATGGTTGAAGGAGGAGAAACAAAATGGATTCCTCAAACTATTGAAGGCAAGGGGTATTTAGATTTTAATACAAGACTAGCATGGACTAAGCCTGGTAGTTCACCTGAAAAAGTATGGTATGCAAAAGCTGCTTATGCTTCGGTAAATATTTTTAGTGAAGTAGAACAAGATGTATTACTGTTAGCGGGAAGTAATTTTGCCTTGGGTGTTTCACTTAACGGCGACATCATAAAAACCATTCCACAAATAAGGAATGCAGCAGCTGATACTGATACAATAAAACTGCATCTTAAAAAGGGAAGCAATTTATTAATTGCTAAAGTCTGGAATTCACATCAAAATTATACGGTGGCATTTTTTATTCCCACCCAAATGAAGTGGGGTTTGTATGCCAGACTTGTTGATGAAAATTATGAACCGCTTTCAAATATCCGCTTCACTCTCGATAGTTCTGTTGATGAAACTACTTACGAGGTCAATCCAACTTTCTTTTTTAAGAAGAATGAAAATGGATTAATGCAAAGAATTGATTTGTTTGTCTCATCTACAGAAAAAAAATCAACTGGGGCATTTTCTATAAATACCGGCAATGGAGATCAAAAGTTTGATCTTGGTACAATTCCTTTCGGTAACAGCAGACATAAATTATACATTCCCGAAATAAAAAATGAAATTGAAGCTAAAGCCAAATTAGCTTTGAATGAAAATGAATACTTGCAATCCTTAAATATTAAGCCGGCCAAAAAATATAAAATGCATGTTATGATGCTGTCACACACCGACATTGGATATACACATCCGCAGCCTGTAGTTCAAGAGATGCACGCAGGTACTTTGGATGATGTGCTGCAATTCAGAAAAGAAAATCCGGAGTTCAAATGGACGATTGAAACATTTTGGCAGCTTGAGCAATTCAGGCAATCACGTTCCGAAGAAAAATTTGATGAGGTGATAGATTTAATTAAAGAAGGAGTGATCGCCATCTCGCCGGTGTATGCAAATCCTTTCACGGGTTGGATCAGTGAAGAGGAAATGATCAATTCATTCAGCAAAGCGGCAGAATATAAAAACAAATACGATCTGGATTATAAAGCTGTTGTTTACAATGATGTTCCCGGACAATCCTGGATGCTACCGCAAGTTATGAACAAGGCAGGGACAACGCTTTTAGTAAATGGGATTAATGAAGTTTACAGTGATTATGTTTTTCAGCGCAATTTGCCTAAAGCTTTTTACTGGGAAGGAAACGACGGCAGCCGGGTAATAAATTATATTACCGAAACATACACCGAAGGAATAACTTACGGATTGGAAAGAGGTAATGATGCTATTGCAAAACGTTTGTGGGTAAGACTAAATAAAATTATTGATAATGGATATGACCATGAAGCTGTATTGGTAAATGCTGCATATCTGGATAATGCCGGCATTCCAAAAAATCAATTTGCAAACATGATGAAGTGGAACGAGGAGTTTGAATATCCCAAATTTATTTCAAGCAATCTTAATGAATTTGCAACTACATTTGAAAAAATAGCTGATAATAAATTACCGATTTTCAAAGGGGATTGGACTTCAAATTGGGATGTGCTTTACCAGGGAGAATTGGAAAGAAGCATCACTCACCGTCAAGTTCAGAACGATATTACCAGCGTTGAAAAATTGGCAACAATAAATTGGTTAACAAATCCAGGTCTCAACAGTTTTAAAGAAGAAATAAATGAGGTGTACAATTCTATTCTTCATTATAGTGGTCACGGCAGCGGATTAGAATACGGGTACGGCTCGCCGGAAGAAAATGAAATTACAATGGATTTTAGAGACGGCTATTTAGAATACGCAAAGAGGAAGACCGAGGCATTAAAAGAAAGATCAATGTATAGATTTATATTGCCTGAATTCAGTTTCGAATCAAATGGTGTGATGATCTTTAATCCGCTTTCCTGGGAACGGGATGCTGTAATTGATTTACAGTTTCCTGAAAACCAGAGCACTGCTTATGAAATTATTGATATGACAAATAATAAGAAAGCTGTTTCATTTCAGGATGGACATAAATTTTCATTCATTGCGGATAGTCTCCCATCGCTCGGCTATAAAAAGTATAAATTGAATGTCATTCCTGAAGTTAAAAAGACAAAGTCGGAAAATTTGGTATTTAAAAAAAATACAATAGAAAATAATTTCTATAAGATAAGCTTTGATGAGAATAGCGGAAGCATTAAAAGCATTGTCAGTAAAAAATCTAACCGAGAACTTATTGACAACAAAATCGACTTAGGTTTTAATTCACTTATAGTTGAACGATATCAAAAAGAAAAAGTATTTAAAAATATTGATACTGTTGCTGCTACTGTAAAATTAGTGGAGAATAGTGAAATCTCAATATCATTGGTTGTTGAGCAGCATGGAAGTTTGCTCAGAAAAAAAGTTTATACATTATGGAATCATATTGATAGGATTGATATAACAAACTTTATTGACTTAAACGTTTTAACTGAAACAGAATTTACTGAGGAATACGGAGTTGCCTTTCCTTTTAATGTAGAGAATCCAGAATTCGAATTAGATCTTTTAAGCGGGTTCACAAAAGCGAATGAGCGATTATCAGTAATGGATACAGATGCATTTAGTCTTCGCAGAGGTGTTGCAATTCATAACTCAGCAAGCTCAATTAGCTGGGCTGCTCGTGATAATCGTGTGATAAGAATTAGAAAAATTAATGAGAATGGAAGAAGAGTTCTCATTTCAAACCTGGTTAATAATTTCCCAAAGAATTGGAATCGCCGGGAAAAGAATGAAGGAATAGTTGAGAGCAGATACAGTTTTAGAGAAGACGATGGAAAGTTTAAACCAAGTGTTTCTGCACAATTCGGCTGGGAGTTCAGCACTGATCCAATTTACGCTGAAAGTTGGTACAAATTATCAAACACTTCAGGAGGCTATTTTCATTCTACTAATAATTCGGTAATAATACTTGCGGTTAAACCCAGCGAAAAATCAAATGCACTTGTGATACATTTATTAAATGTTGATAATGCTAAGGAGCAGCGAACGAAAATATCATCACAATTTTTTTCAAACAAAATAGCATTTACAAAAAACTTGATGGATGAAAAAATTAGCGAACTTGAAATAGATAATAATTCAATTAACATTTTACTAAAAAGAGGGGAGTTAAAAATTATTGAATTAAGGAGTGAGGAAGTATCAATAAAATAATTTGATTTAATATTCATAGTCATCAACCAACAACTAATTTATTAATTAAATAGGAGCTGCAATGTTTAAGAAGAATACCAAACTAAATATCATTTTGGCTGGAGCACTGCTTGCAATTATTGTTACAAGCTGTTTTACAATTCTTGCAATTATACAGCCTTCAACCGCCGTAACCGGCGAGCAAATAATGGTTACAATGGAATCCCGAACAAATTCAACTGATGCAAATGCTAAGTACGGTATTGTGGCTGTATTAGTACCAAACGATTGGACTATTGATGCCATGACATATACCGGTGATTACGGAAATGGAAGTTTCAGCTGGCTGCATCCTGATAGTAATGACAGTTATCCTAGCAATCTTGATACAGGACAAGGTTGGATCGATTCAATTGAAGTTAGATATCCGAGTCCTGCTGATATGCGTTGGGAAATTTGGGAAGCTAATGAAGCACACGCTCCCGCTGTAGATACAAACTACCTTGATATAGAAATTACAATGACCGTTGGACCAACTGTTGGAGCATGGGATTTAGGTTACTTATTAAGTGAATCTTCATCTGATTTTACTGATCCAGGTATGTGGGATGTTTCGCTTGGCAACAGTATTGTTGTTGGCGTAGTGCCTGTTGAGTTAACTAGCTTTGCTGCAGCTGTTTCTGAAAACGGTGTTGCTTTAAGCTGGCAAACGGCTACCGAAACAAATAATAGGGGCTTTGAAGTAGAACGCAGCATAGACAATAGTACTTTTAATGTAATTGGTTTTGTTAATGGCTTTGGAACGACAACTGAAAAACGAAACTATGTTTATAACGATAAAATAAGTGCCGCCGGAAATTATTATTATAGATTGAAGCAAATTGACTTCGATGGTTCTTACGAATATTCTGATGTAGTTGAAGTTGATTTTTCAGGCGTTACTGATTATGCAATTGCACAAAACTATCCTAACCCATTTAATCCGGCGACACAAATTGAATTCGCATTACCTGTTGATGCTAAAGTATCAATCAAGGTATTTGGTGTGCTGGGTCAAGAGGTTGCAAATTTAACAAACAATCAATTTGCTGCAGGGTCACACAAAGTTAATTTTGACGCAAGCAGCTTAACCAGTGGAGCATATATTTATACAATATCCGCAAAGGGATTGAACGGAACAGAATTTATGCAGAGCAGAAAAATGTTGTTAATGAAGTAAATTGTAAATGTGCGTTTCATATTGAAACGCACATTTTTGTACCATAATAATTTATAGGTAATTAAAATGAAAATCGAAAGAAGAAACCTAAATAGAATAGCAATGATATTCTTATTTATTTTTGCAGCCACTGCCTGCTTCATTTATGAAGTACAGCAGCCTTCAGCAGTTGATGCAGGCGGTACGTTCACAACGATCGTAAGTCTTGAGGACCTGAACGCTGAAAATCAAAATGCACATAGGGGAGTTTTGTGTATCCTTGTTCCTGATGATTGGACATTTAATTCCGGAACTTATACAGGTGATGTAGGTTCAGGTGATATGGTTTTAAATACTGATACCGAACCATTATATGGTGATGTTGATACTTTGATTCCACCGCCTGCTGATATGAAATGGGTGGAACTATTAACAGATATTGGCTATCTGCATGACGCAAATGTTTTTCACGATGCTGAAATTGAGTTCCAGGTTGGTCAAAAAACCGGCGATTTTCCAATAGGGTATTTAGTAACAGTAAACACCGGTAATATGTTCGACTTTTTGAATGATTTAGATGAGGATCAAGAATTAGCCGGAACCGATACATCAATGAATCACATGGTTATAGTTAATCCGACAGTTGGTGTAAATGATAATTTAGGAATTCCAAATGAATTTCAGTTGAGCCAAAATTATCCTAATCCATTTAACCCGACGACAAACATATCATTCTCGCTTCCTTCAAATGCTGATGTAAAATTAACTGTATTCAGTTTACTCGGTCAAGAAATAACTATACTTGCAGATGGACTATATAATGCTGGTCTTCATACTGTTTCATTTGATGCGGCTAATTTGAACAGCGGAATATATTTATACAAAATTGAATCAAATACTTTCAGCATGACAAGAAAAATGCTGCTGTTGAAATAATATTTTTACTGATAAAATTTATTGATGATAGAAATGTTAAAGATAAAATCAATTCGCGATCTTGGTCCACAATTTGTAAAAAACAAACACAGTATGGTGGGCCAAGATGGTGCTTATTCAATTCCGCTAAACGGTAAATGCCTGTGGTTTTTCGGAGACACACTAATTGGTAAAAGAATTCCCGGCGAAAGCTTGTGGTATCCCGGAGGGGAAAAAATTGGCCCTGAAAGCATGGCTGGTACCGGAGGCATAGAACAGATGCTGACCAATACAGGCTTGGTTATTTCCAACAATAATGCTGAAAACGGCTTGCTGGAATTTGAATATATTTGCGAACCCGATGGAAGTTTAAAACAGTTAATCCCCTTAAAGCCTGATGAGAATCCGGACGAATTTAGAATTTGGTGTCTGCATGGAATTAAATTAAATGAAAAACTATATCTCTTCTATCAAAAGATTGAAATGCTCAGAGAAGGCGATATACTTCCAGTAAACTTTAAAATTTTAGGTTCAGGTCTTTCCGTTGGTTCAGATAAGGATTGGAATTTTAAAAGATTAACTAGAAATGGATCAGAATTAATTTGGAAAGAGCGCGACCCGCAATTTGCATCTGCCGTTTATTTTTCGGCGACAGATAATTATGTTTATCTATACGGCGTTATTGCAAATGAAGAGGGAGTACAGCAATGCTATATTTGCCGTGTGATCCCCAACGACTTTGAAAATTTTGAAGCATATGAATATTTGGTTGATGTAAATAATGTTTGGGATAAAGACGTAAAAAAGGCAATGCCAATTTTTACAGGTATGCCGAATGAATTATCTGTTTCATACAATAATTATTTGGATAAATATTTATCCGTACACTCATTGGACCTAACAGGAAAAATTGTAGCACGAACGGCTGATAATCCTTGGGGACCATGGAGCGACTCGATAACAATCAAACAAGTTGAGATCAAGCGTAAATTGGATCTAAAATATCCAACATTAATTTACGCCGCAAAAGAGCATCCATACTTATCAAAAAATGAAGGCAAAAAAATATATATCACATATATAGAGTTTGAAGAATACTTTCCTCATTTACTTGAAATGGAATTCGAATGATACCTAAAGCAGCTGATCTCGGCAGTGATAAACTTGTTCACAAATATGCGGATGTATTTAATCCGCCGGGACTAACAAATTTTTGGGGAACCCTCCAAGCTGATGTTGATATAACGGGAATTATGGGATTAAACTTTCCTCCTTTTACAACCGGTCACACGTTAACATGCGGCATTTATCTTAACAATAGATTTTTTCCGTCCCTTAGTCTTCCCGTTGCTTTCACATGGTATCCCGATAGGATCGTAAGGGAAACTGAATATGACGGTATTGTTATAACTACAACGACCCTAATGCCTGAAAAGAAAAAGGCAGCGGTGATTAAAATATCCTTTCAGAATAACAGCGGTGATGAAAAAGAAATTAATTTTCGATTAGGGTATCAAGGGAATGTGAGCAAGTATATTAAGCCATGGCAGTTTCCTCATCCACCGGTCGATGAAAATAATAATGTTGTTGTTGACGAAAACCGCAGTGCAATATTATATGAAGCTTCTGATAAAAATGCATTTAACTTGCAAGGCAGTTTCCCAATTGCCGATTCAATAAATAAATTCGGACCCTCCTACACTATAAAACTAAATGGGGGCGATGAGAGATCAGTTTATTACTTCAACATAATCGGCAGTGATTATGATGAAACTATTTATGATTATGATTATTTAGTTTCAATTAGAGAGAGCATTTTTAATGAAACAAGAAAATTTTGGGATGATGAACTTAAGGCAGTTTTCACTCCCGGCAATAAAAGATATTCCGGCTTTATGCCTACCCTATTTACTGATGATAAAGATATTCTAAAACTTTATCATACCGGAATTTTAGGAACAATTTATTTTAAGCGAGATAATCCTTACTCTGTTTACGGCAGGGCATATGATACTTTAATGCCCCGCTACTGGCAAACAGTTTCATTTATTTGGGATTATTACTTAAGTTCACTCGTTCACTCTTTACTTGATCCGGCAGTTCAAAAAAAATATTTAAATGTTTGGATGGCGGAAGATGTACACACACACTTTGGAACAGATTATTTAACCGGCGGAACAGTTGGTCCATGGTACTCGGTAAATGATTTTGCGATGCTCACACTTTCTAACGATTACTTAAGGTGGAGCGGTGATTTTAATTTTACTGATGAAAAGATAAATTACAAACCAACGAACAGCCAAATAGATGTTTTTACATTGCTGACAAAATTTGCAAAGAACTGGAAAAATTTCCAATCAAGCTCAGGACTTGCGGACTATGGCGGCATCAATAATTTATTGGAATGTGTGAGCACTTACATTCATGAAGTAGCGGCACTCAATGCTTCAAATATTTATAACTCTAGGTTTGTGTCTGAGCTGGCGTCATATAAAAATGAGATAGCTCTAAGTGAAGAATTGAATTCTAATGCTTCATTCATACTTGAAAAAATTCAATCTCTTTACTCAAAGGGGAAAGGCTTCTGGAATACAAGATTTCCTGACGGAAGTTTAGTTGACGTAAGGCATTGTTACGATTTTATTACAATTTTAAATTCTATTCCGGATGATTTATCCGCCACTCAAAAAACTGAAATTACCAATTTCTTTATAAATGAATTACAAACTGAAAATTGGATGCGGGCGAATTCACCTGAAGACAATAACGCAATTTTCAGTGCGCGCCCAGATCACCAATGGAATGGAGCATACCCTGCGTGGCCCCCAATGGCGGTTGCAGGCTTATATAAAATTGGTCAATCACGTTTAGCATTTGATTGGTTAAAAGGATTAGCAAAATCTGCAAATCAAGGTCCGTTCGGTCAAGCTCACTTTACGGATGAAGCATATGAAAAAGAAAGCGGCGGAGCGAGAAAAACGCCTTACACCCAGCCTTACTTAACCGATTGGATGTGTTCTTCAAATGGCAGCTGGATTAATGTAATTATTGAATCAATTTTCGGCGTTAAAGCAACATTGTTCAATGGAATTTCTGCAGCACCTCAATTCGAAGGCTTGGATCAGAAATCGGAATTACAAAATTTAAAGTATCAGGATAAAATGTATAATGTTACATCGAAGGGAATTGTTGAGACGAAGTAAAAAATTAAACACGATAATAGTTATTTCAGCAGTACTAATTTTAAATTCTTGCAGTATGGAAATCAAAAAAGAAATATCAAATAATTTATTTAAAAAATTTTACGAGCAGATTCTTGCAACAAATAATTTGAGTGAAAAGCAAGAATTAGTCGATAGTTTATTAGCAAGCACTGAAATTTTTCCTTTTATAGAAGATGATACAACTGTTGTTTTTTTATATCAAGGCGATGTTGATAGCGTTGCTGTACTCGGCGATATGGGAAATTGGGTGGATAAATTCGCAATGAATAAAATTGAAGGAACCAACTTATTCTATCTTAGGCAAAACTATCCTGCGGATGCCCGGCTGGAATATTGGCTGCTATTCGGTATGGATGAATTCCCGGCAACTGATCCGCTTAATCCTTATAAAACATTGAATGGGTTTGGCGAAATTTCTGAATTGGCAATGCCTCATTATAATCGTCATCAATATTTTGAGGAGTATAAATTTGGAAAAAAAGGTGAATTGGATTTAGTGAATAAATATTTATTACCTAATGGAATTTTACCTTATGAACATAATGTTCATGTTTACCTCCCTCCGGACTATTCTTCAAGCAATGAAAATTATCCCGTAGTTTATTTTCAAGACGGCATTGACTATGCAGAGTTTGCCCAAACTCCATTTGTAATTAATAATTTGATTAAAGACGATCTCATCGAACCTGTGATCGCTGTTTTTGTAACGCCGCCCAATAGGCACATTCCCGAAGAACCAAATAGAATGACCGAGTACGGGATGAATGATAATTATGTAAAATTTTTTTCCGATGAATTAGTACCCTGGGTTGATTCAAAATTCAGAACTATTAAAAATTTACAATCACGTCTTGTAGTTGGAGATTCATTCGGCGGATTGATCTCAACTTATATTGCTTTCAGCAGACCGGATGTTTTTGGATCAGCATACAGTCAATCCGGTTATCACTCATTTCAAAAAGATAAGCTTATAAAGAAAATAAGCGAGACCGAAAAGAAAAACATTAAGCTTTATGTCGATACCGGAATTTATGAACGAAAAGTCGGCGCATCATTTTTACCGAAAGAGGAAGGTGATTTTTTACTGGGTAATAGAAGGTTGAAAGATATTCTAGAAAAGAAGAATTACGATTTTGTATATAAGGAGTATAATGAGGGTCACACTTGGGGCAACTGGCGTCGCCATTTGATTGATGCATTAATTTATTTCTTCGGAACGAACAAGGGATTAAGCAATTGAGAATTGGAGTAGATTTCGGCGGAACAAATTACAAGCTTGGATTATTTTCATCCGAAGGGGAAATGGTAAAGTTTGAAGAAAGAAAAGTATCAGACTTAACACAAGAAGGTGATTTGCTGTTAAACTTAATTAATTCAGTTAAAAATTTTTGTAGTGAAAATAAAATTACTCAAGGCGGATTTGCGACAAAAGGATTGGTCAACAGTTTTACGGGAATGCTCGAAGAAGATATTGGAATTGCTAATTTATTTTCAGGAAGAAACATTCGCGATGAATTTTCAAAATTGCTGAATGCTCCTTTTGTTGTTGATAATGACGCTCGAGCCTATGCTTGGGGAGAATGGAAATTCGGTGCCGGTGTCGGTTCGGAATCAATGGTATGCATGACACTCGGAACAGGATTAGGATGTGCATTAATTCTTAATGGAAAGCCTTTCCGCGGCTCTGACCCTGTTGGTGGATTACTTGGCGGGCATATCAGTATTGACCGAAATGGTCCGGAGTGTGTTTGCGGAAATACCGGATGCTTAGAATCTTATTGTTCGGCAACTGCTTTAATAAAAGCAGTGCAAGAGGAATACCAGGAATTTAAAAATGTTAGTGAAGTGCTTCCGGCTTATTTTGAAGAATATCGAAAGAATAGGGTCAAATATGAAAAGGTACTGAAACAATTTATTAGCGATTTAGCTATTGGAATTGTAAATGTAATTCACGCATACGGTCCCGACACAATTGTTATAGGCGGCGGTGTAATGAATAGTGCAGATTCTTTTTTAGATGATGTGATTTCGCTAGTTAATAAAAAGGCGTGGACATTCCCGCGAGAAAAAGTAAAAATTAAAACATCAATGTTGGGAAATAAAGCAGCAGTAATTGGCGCCGCATTTTTACCGGAACCGATTTAAGAATACAAATATATTTAAGGAAGATGATGAAAGATAATGTAACGCAAAATAAAAAGGATACAATTTTTAGTGCTCTCAGTGCAGATCAAAATAAATTTCCACGCGGACTTTATGAAAAATTTCCAGCATTTAAGTCAAGTGTAACTATAAATAAAGGTCATAAATATTTAGCAGATATAATAAAAGCCAATATAGATAAGGGCTTACGAGTATTAGCAATTGACGGTTATCATGGAGTTGATTGGAATTTATTAAAAGCCAATCTTGAAAAAAATCTTAATGAAATTGAAACTGAATGGCTTTTTACTTCGGATTCTTTTGCCGGGACTGAAGAAATCGATAATAGAGCTGAACCTTTTTTAGGCGGTGATGATAGAATTTTTGGGACACATTTTCCGTTTGGTGCCGAAGTATTTTTTAATGCAAAAAAAATGTCTGAGTTGAGAATTAAAGCTGCAATTGCTAGAGGAAGAAGATCAGGCAAACTTCTAATAGTTCTTGGAATAGGAAGCAGTTTTATTGAACAGTATGACCAGCTTTGGTATATAGATATGCCGAAGGATATTGTGCAGAGAAAGTTTAAAGATGGACAATTGAACAATATCGGAAGCAATATCAAAAAAACATTCGAAGAATTTTATAAGCGCTCATACTTTTTTGAATGGCCTGCGCAAAACAGATTAAAGAAAAAATTATTAAAAGAATTGGATTATTCTATTGATGGCACAAATGAAGAAGACCTAACTGTGGTAAGCGGTGCCGATTTACAAAATATTTTAGATGAAGTATCTGAATCTCCGTTTAGAGTGCGGCCATGGTTTTTGGCTGGTCCTTGGGGCGGTAAATATATGCAGGGGCATATGGGTCTCGATCCCAATGAACCAAATATAGCTTGGTCATATGAATTGATCGTCCCGGAAAATGGAATTCAAGTTACGGATGGTGAAAATAAGCTTGAATTCTCATTCGATACTTTAATGTTTTATTCGAATAAAAAAGTACTAGGTAATAATGCAGCAAAACAATTTAAAGATGAATGGCCAATTAGATTAGATTATTTGGATACCGTTAATGGAGGTAATCTATCAGTGCAGGTGCATCCTCGACCAGATTATATCAGAAAAGAGTTCGGTGAAACTTACACTCAAGACGAAACATATTACATCACGAAATGCAAGCCCGGTGCAAAGGTGTATTTAGGTTTAACAGAAGATTGTGATCCGGAGGAATTTAAAAAAGAATTGTATAGTTCGATTGAGAAAGACAAGCAAATTGATTTAGATAAATTTGTAAATAGTGAGCTGGCAAATCCGCATGATCTTTTTTTAATACCAAATGGAACAGTTCATTGCAGCGGTGAGGATAACTTGGTTTTAGAGATCAGTGCTACACCTTACATTTTTACTTTCAAAATTTATGATTACCTACGAAAAGATCTCGAAGGCAATCTGCGCCCGATAAATATTGAAAGAGGTTTTGAAAATATTAGATTTGAAAGACGAAAGGATTGGGTTCAAAAAAATCTAATTGCGAAACCCGAGCTAATAAATAAGGGCGATGATTGGGAAGAGTATGTGCTTTACAATAAGCCCTTTACTTTTTATAATGTTCATAGAGTTGAATTTGAAAGTGAGTACTTGCTTGAAACAAAGGATAGACCTTTTGCAATAAACCTGGTTGAGGGCGAAAGAATAGAACTTAAAACGGAAAAAGGAAATGCAAGTTCACTGGCTTACTTGGAAAGTATGATAATTCCGGCAGCAGCTGGCAAAGTAAAATTTAAAAATAATTCCGGAAGAAGATGTAAGGTTGTGCTTGTGTATGTTCGTCCGGAGGTTGGAATATCGGAGGCATTAAACGATCCGATTGAATAATTTATAAATGCTATTATCTTAAGGAAAACTATGGCAGAAGTAAAACTTGTAAAAGTCAGTAAAATTTATCAGGGAACTGAAAAAGCAGTTAACGCTGTGGACATCAATGTTAATGATAAAGAATTTGTTGTGCTTGTCGGTCCATCAGGCTGCGGCAAGTCAACAACTTTAAGAATGATTGCAGGACTTGAAGAAGTTACTGAAGGGGACTTATATATTGATGACAAACGAGTGAACGATGTTGCCCCTAAGAATCGAGATATAGCAATGGTATTTCAGAATTATGCACTTTATCCGCATATGACGGTATATGATAACATGGCATTCGGATTAAAATTAAGAAAGTATTCCAAGAGTGAAATTAAGGAAAGGGTGGATCATGCTGCCACCATACTTGGAATTGAGGAATTGCTGAACCGCAAGCCGAAAGAATTATCGGGCGGACAGCGACAGCGAGTTGCTGTTGGCAGAGCAATTGTTCGTAAACCGAAAGTATTTTTGTTCGATGAACCATTATCCAACCTTGATGCAAAGCTTAGAGTGCAGATGCGGACAGAAATATCAAAACTGCATCAAACGCTTGGTGCAACAATGATCTATGTTACTCACGATCAAACCGAAGCAATGACTATGGGCGACAGAATTGTGATCATGAAAGACGGCTTCATTCAGCAGGTTGATTCTCCATTGAATATTTATAATAATCCGGTTAACAAATTTGTAGCAGGATTTATTGGAAGTCCGGCAATGAATTTTGTTGAAGGAAAAATTAATAATAACGGTTCTCTTTCATTCGTATCCAACAATGGAGAATTTAAAATTGATTTGAGTGAACGGTATGGTCATCTGAAAGAATTTACTGGGAAAGAAGTATCGCTGGGAATAAGACCGGAGAACATTAACGATTCTAAATTTAAGGAAGGTTCAATTGGAATTGAAGCGAATGTAAGCTTAGAAGTGATAGAACCGATGGGAAATGAAATGTTCATTTACTTTAAACTTGCAGGCGAGCAGTGTATAGGCAGAGTTTCACCGGACTTTAAAGGTAATTCAGGTGAACTGGCAAAAATATTTTTAGATCTGAAGAAGATTCACTTTTTTAATCATGAAACCGGCGAAGCCATACATTAAATAAATTTGAAAAGAATTTTGGTAACTGCATCTGCGCATAACTTAACGCCTGCTTCACTAAGATGAAGCCTGTCTTCACATATGTACTTGTCAATATTGCTGTTCACTAATGTATGTAATTCATTTATTGGAATTGAATATTTGTTCATCAAATTAACTGCCGCATTGTTATAGGCAGTAATTTCATGGTTGTACCATTTCCATTGTTCTTTGTCTGATGGGTTATAAGTTTTAACAGGGGTAGTTGTTGCCCAAATGATTTTTGTTTTGAGGTCTTGAAATTTGTGAATTAAAAATTCAAGATTCTTAACATAATCATTTATAGGAAATTGTTCAGGTGCGCGGAGACTATCATGCCCTGCATCCCAAAGTCCGTTATTCCAGTGAATAATATCCGGTGTTCCTAACTCTTCGAGCCATCTTTCAAATGATGAAAGAGTATATAAACTGTAACGGCAGTTATCGGATGGACCTAAAATGTTAGCTTTATTATTCAGATTCATTTCAACTAGTGGTTGATAACTTAATCTAATTGAATCACCGAGCAGCCAAATGTTTTTCATTTTTAAAACCAATTGTTAATTAAAATTATAAAATAAATAAGAGATCGATAATGCAAATTAAGGAAATTCTTCTTTTACACCACAGCCATTTTGATGTCGGCTACACACATAGTCAGCCAATTGTATGGCAGCTTCAGTACGAATTTATTGAACAAGCTTTGCAGCTTTTAGATGCTACTTCGGATTGGGATGATTATTCAAAACCTAAATGGACTTGTGAAGTTACAGCCCAAGTGATCAAATGGCTTGAATTTGCAAATGATGAGAGCATAGCAAAATTCAAAAAATATGTTTCTGAAAAACGAATTGGTATTTCCGGATTGGAATTTAATACAACACCAAACTCGAATGCTGAACAAATTACACTTCAGTTAAAGAATATTAAAAAATTAAAGGAAATGTTTGGCGCTGAAATTAAAACTGTTAATCAGCATGATGTGAATGGAATTCCGTGGAGTGCGGCTGATATAATGATCGATGCCGGAATTGAATTGTTCATCATGGCGACAAACAATCACTTCGGCGGTTATACTTACAAGCGTCCTTCCGTATTTAAATGGGAAACTCCGTCAAAACGGGAATTGCTTGTAATGAACGGTGCACATTATACAATGTTCGATCAGCTTTTAGACACACATGAAAACAATATGGTTAAAATGGAAGAAGGTTATAAAAAATATCTTGATCATTTAGCCAAAATAGAATATGACTTAGATTTTATTTATTTAACTACGGCAAATGCTCCTGTTTGTTATGATAACGCACCTCCGAATATTGACGTTGCAAAAATGGTTAGAGCCTGGAATGAAAAAGGAAAGAAACCTCTTATAAAATATATAACGCCAAACATGCTTTTGGAAAGAATTCAAAAAGTTGCCGCAGGTAAATTAGTAAAACTAAAAGGTGATTGGACTGATTACTGGAACTACGGATGTGCAAGTACTGCATACGAAACCAAGGTTAATCAAAATTCAAAGGCATTGCTTCACACTGCCGAGATGATCTCAACAGTTGCAGGCAAGCAAAATTATTTTAGAAAGAAAGAAGTTCTTGACCAAGCCAGGTATAATATTAATCTATATGATGAACATACATGGGGCGCATTTAATTCAGTTGATTATGATAATGAATTTGTACGCAGTCAGGATAATTTGAAAAAACAATTGGCATTCAAGGGAAGAGAGTTAACAGAATATTATTTAGTTAATGAATTAGAAAACCTTGCTGAAAATCCGGAAAGCAACACTAAGCAAGAAGGGGTTCTGGTTGTTAATTCAAGCGCTGCAAAAAAGAAAGCATATTTACCAATACCTGATTGGTGGAAACTTGATGGTAAACGTTTAAGAACTGCCCGCTTTGGATATCCAAATAGATATCAGCAATTAGAAGAGGCGCCGCTTTATGGTGCCATTGAGATTGAACCTTTTAGCTGGCAGAAAATTCCATTCTCAAAACTGAAGCCAGCAAAGAAAAGTAAATTAGTTACAGCCGGTGACAACATTGAGAAAACTAAAGTACAAAGATTAAATCGGCAGGAAGGTCAGACAGAAGAATCAGGATTAAGTTTTATTGAATCACCATTTCATAGGATAGAATATAATAAAAATACGGGCAGAATAGTTTCATTGTTCGACAAAAAACAAAATTGGCAAGTCTTGGATCGAACCAGCGAGTACACATTTTTTCAATTCGTACGCGAATATCCTGATCCGCTAATTGATAAAGAACGCTCGGCGATGTATGCAAGAAATTTAGCAATGGAAAAATATGACGCGAATTGCTGGATGACCGATTGGAAGGCAAAAAGAGAAACAGCAATTAATTTTATTGAAACAAAAATTATTGAATCACCTAGCAGCAAAACATTAGTATTAAAATTTAATGTAACAGGTGCAAAATATTTAGAACAAAAAATAACACTTCAAGCAGATTCACCAATAATAAAGCTTGATATCACAATTCAAAAAGAAGATGTGCGAACTCCGGAATCTATCTATTTTGCATTTCCCCTAAATTTAAATAAGAATTGGAAAGGTTCATTTGATACTTGCGGAGTGCATGTGCTTTTGGATGAAGAACAGCTTCCAAGATCAAGCAAAGGGTGGCAGACGGTTGAATCATATGGGGCGATATATAGCGAAAATAATGGCGCGGCACTATTTTGCCCAGATGCTCCAATGATTCAAATGGGAGATTTTAACTTTGGAAGAAAGTATAGTGAGATTAAAAGAAATGCTAATCCGCTATTATTAGCATGGCCGCTTAACAACTATTGGGATACAAATTTCAGTTCAAGTCAACCCGGTTTAATTAATCTTTCTTATGGCTTTATGACATTTAAAAAATTTAATAAGCAAAAAATGTTCGAAGAAGGACGAGGACTAGCTGTCAATCTTGAGGTTCATCCTTTAATGAGTTGCCCCAAGCAGGCAAGTGGAAGCTTTATCAAATGTGATAGTAAGAATTTTCAAATTCTAAATGTAAAATTAGCTGAAAATGAAAATGGAATTATTCTGCGAGTAGTAAAAACCTCAAACGATAAAGGCAAAACAGTGTTTAGTTTCCCATCTCAAATTTCATCTGCCTCCGAAGTTGATACACTCGAAAATAAGATTAAGAAATTAGTGCATGACTCAAAAAGTGTTTCAATAAAATTGGTAAAAAATAAAATTTCTCAGTTTTATCTGGAATATAAAAGGTAAGCACAAAAACTTTTAATACTGCTATTCATTAAATTAAATGGATGGCAGTAATATTATGCAAAAACTAAACTATAGTAAGACGGATTGTCAATAAGCGCCATTCACTTTATTGATTTCTGCTACTTGTTTTATCCTATCCGGACTAACATTTGCAGAAACACTGCAGGCAGAGCTTAAAATAAAACCACCATTAGTTTTGCCTATTTCAATTGTTTCTGTTACAACTTTTTTAACATTGTCATCGGAGCCTTGCAATAATAAATTAACAGAATCCAAATTACCTTTTAGGAAAATTTTATCTCCCACACGTTTTTTAGCATCCGAGAGCGACACATTCCCGAGTGGTGGAGGATCCAGACATTCTATACCATCAGTTTCCGATTGAGCCAATAACTCAAGCCTGTCGTCAATTGAACCACATGTATGGATGTAACTCAATCCGCCTGCACTCGAAATTGCTTTAGAAATTTTTGTAACAGAAGGAAGAACAAAACTTTTATATGCATCCAAAGAAATAAATCCTGAACCGGCGTAGGGGGAGGAGATCTGTATGCTCTCCAACTTGCCGATTTTAATTTGTGCCGCTGACCAGGCAATGCTTAGCTCATCCATATAATTTACAAGCGATCTAAATTTAACCGGATCCAAAATTGTTGCCATCATTGCATCTTCTAGCGAGGGGAACCATTGTACAGCTTTAGAAAAACCGCATCCGGTCCAGCCTCCTAGGTGTACTTCATCACCTAAAATTTCTCTGGATAAATGACTGCTGTAAAAATCTTCATTTGTATATTCCGGAATTTCAATTGCCCACGAATCCGGATTGGCATCTTCAAAAATATTTGTTTCAGCGCCGACCGGTACTTCTTTAATTGAACGATTAATAAAATAATCAATGTTCGCACCTTTTCTACTGCCCGGCAAATAGACCAAGCTTCCGTCAAAATTATATTTTTTAGCCAACTTGCATTCAGCTTCAACTAATTCTTCAATTTGCGTGGGAGTTTCTGAATTCTTCATCCCATGTTTTATGATATGCTCTAAACTTAAAAGACACCAAAAAGGAACTCTATCCGGAGTTCCTTTCTTCATAACAGTTGAGATTCTTTCTCTAGAATTCATGTTTAGTAAATACTTTAATAATATTATTGAATAAAATTAAAATAACTATTTATTTCTTTCCTTATATAGAAAAAGGCTTTGCTTTTAGCTTAGAAAGATTAAAAAGAAATACGTATACTTTTGAAAATATTTTTATATAGGCTAGGATTTAAAGGAGAGTAATTGTGCATCCTGGGGGACTCGAACCCCCGACCTGCTGATTAAGAGTCAGTACTTAGCCCCTACAACTTATTATTCTACAACAACTTAGCCGTTTATGGCATAGAGAAAGGCATAGTAAAAAATTATAAATCTTTATTAAAGTATTCAGCACACTTATATCAATTCAAGCCATCAAGTTAATTGAAAAAGTAAAATGATTTCATTTGGCGCTTGGGAGGGGTTCTCTTGCTTGCCATTTATGTTGAGTATGCGAATCAGTATAAGAAATTGGGTAGTGAAAAATTTATATTTTAAAAGTAGTGACCTAGTCCAAAAGGTTCATCTATCACAATGAAAAATGTTAAATTTTTTTGGATTACTTTTCAAAATTATAAAAGCAAGAAGAAAGCTATTTTTTCGGATGAGTTAATTAATCAAATCTATTGTAATTCATCGTGTTAATAAACCTTAGCTGATGCTAAAAGAGAAATAATTTCTCTTCCCTTTACTATAGTTGATGATTTCATAGGTGCAATTTTGTTTTTTACTATTTCTAATAATGGTAAAAGAATTATACATGTTCATTAATTCTTTAAAAGTTTCATATGGAAAAAGCGAAAGAATTTTTCTGTTATCCATTTTGTAAAGTACAGTTAAGTATAAATTATTACGGATTGCGAACTGTTGTAGTTTTTTAAAAATTATTAAATTTCGTTCAATCTGATAAATTGTTTCTTTGGAGTCAGAAAAAAAATCACATTTCGGTAATGCGACATAAAATAACTTTCTTTCAGAATTATTTTTTTCGTGTTCAATAGATTTGATGAGATGAGGAATATTATATTTTCGTTTTACTATATGTATTTCTCCTTTATTCAATTCATTAAAACATTTATCCTTCTCAGTCAAACTAGATTTAAAATGATACAAACAAAACTTCCAAGAACGGTTTTTACTAGTCATTAAATAATTGACAGTATTTTTAAATTCTTCGGATAAAATAAATGCAGTATTGTGGCTAACAGAAAAATTATATTTAAGGAAGTTGAGGAACACCTCTTCTAGAGACTCACCCCCAAAAACAAAATTCACCCCTCTCTTTAAAGGCTTGAATTGTGTCCATATTTTAGACATTACTATTTTGTTACTCGGGTCCATAATAATTTATTCTTTTTCAATAGAATTCCCTTCTACGGTTGAAACCTATATGCATTAGATGAATGATCTTGATCTATTGTTTTAATATTTAAGAAAAAATGGGCTAATAAAATTATTGTTTACAAAAAATCTGCTCAATGTTTATAAAGAAAAATGCAGTGACGTTTTTTATTAGTTCTTAGAGCACATATAATTCTAAAGCTTGACATATTGTATTTCGGGGTGAAATTATTTCCAAAGTCTTTGAGTTTATTAGAACAAGATTCTATTTGTTTTTGATTTATAGCAAAAAATCCCAATTTGGTTTGAATAATAAGTTTCTACCTTTTATAACACCATGATGCGTGTGATCCAGATTGGCCGCAAGAAAAGCATTTTTTTAATGGCTTGATAATGAGGTCATCGAAAGTTTTAATTTTCATCTCGAATTTAAATTGGGGGATTAAAGGCAATAGTTCCCCAGACGAACAATTGCAAGCTGGACCCAATGAACTTTTACAATGGGGACATCTTAAAGTTTGATTTTGATTATTTGTATCCATTTTAGACTCCATTTGTTAGTTAATTTGCTTGATTGAATATAGCATATGAATGCTAGAGACTTTCAATAGCTTGGTAAGTGATAGGTAGTTGGTTATTGATGGTTAGCAAAAACAATATTTTGCTTACAATTTTTGTATTTTTCTTTTATCTACAAATTATAAAATAAAACAATTTATTGATTAAATATTTTTATGCAATAATGCTAACAATTATGTACAGACTATGTCAAGTAAATCAGACAAAACACAAATTCTATTTTATAGTAGAGATAGGAAAAAATATGAATTTCTTTCAAACTTTTTCCCATGTAAATTTTTCTTAGATGGGCAAGTTTGGTTAAGTGTCGAACAATATTATCAGGCCCAGAAATCAGAAAATTTAGAATATAAAAATCTGATTTTAAATGCTAAGACTGCGTTAGAGGTAAAAAAGATTGGAGATAGTCGTGGCAATAATGTGAATAAGCATAAAGAGTCATGGTTTGAGGTTCACACGCAAGAATTAAGATTTGATTGGGAAAAAGTAAAATATGATGTCATGAAAAAGGCAGTATTTGCAAAGTTTTCTCAAAATCCAAATTTGAAAAATCAAATACTCAAAACAAATGACTTTACATTGATCGAGGATTCGATAGATGATTGTTATTGGGGTATTGGGGAAGATGGTACTGGACAAAATATTTTAGGTAACATTCTAATGGAAGTACGGAGTAAATTAAAAAACTACTGATTTATTCTTTTCGTTCGAATAATGGCTTCCAACCATTCATAGTTGACCAAAAAATTGGTAATGTATTATTTGGAGTATTATGTTCCCATATTACTAAGAGACTGTCATTATTATAGCCGAAAGGCAATTGTTCACCTTTTCGCGAATATAACTTATTCTCAATACTTATTTGTTTTATTTGCTCTTTTGCGTTTTCACGATCTTCGTCTACTGGAAAAGTTATAGTAGAAAATGCTTGATGTTGTTCTTCAATGAATTCACCTACAATTATTCTATTTTTAAATCTTGGGTATTTAGAAACAATATGATCAATACCATTTTTAAAACCCAATAAAGCTAGATAATAAAATGTATCTTCGAATTCTTTGTCCTTAAGAAATGGTAAATGCTCAATTATTTTACCGAACTCTTCGCAGAATTGATTACCGGATCCAAGTAAATCATCAATCAGTATTATTTTATTTTTTTTGTAAAAATCCTTGTTCTTATCAATGCTGTCGAGGATTGACAAATTTGGTAACTCATATAGACTTATAAAGACAGATCGTTTTCTTTCTAATTTCTTTAATGCCGTTCTTGTAAAATTTTGTTGACGATAATAATATAATATATGATTTCCGCTTTTTGATGCCGACCCCACACCCATTAAAAATATATCATTAATTTTATTGCCCAATAATTGTCTTAGCAACTGATGAACATTTTTACATCGATCCTGAATTTTCTTTGTGTCATAAAATTTTATATTTTCTAACAACTTAAAAGCATATTTTTTTGTTTCTTTTGGAAATTGTTTGATCCAGATTTCTATATGCTTATATACATCAAACTCAGATCGACTGCGAAAGCGGATAACATTTTTGAAAAGCGACCTTTTTATTGAATCACGAAACGCAGAAAAATATAATTCAACTACTCCTTCAATACTTTTATTATTATTCTTTGAATTGTGTTCATAGATAGTTTTACAAAAATAGCTATCTGCCCAATTTTCATCTAAAGCTTTAATAATTGTTGTTGCACCATATGAGGATGAAAAAATAATATTAGAGGTATTTAACTCTCCTTTACCTTGTATTTTTTTAAGTAAATCAAAGCCAGAGGCATCTGGCATATAGAGATCAATAAAAATAAGTCTAACATTAGTAGTTAATTCCAAAAATGAAAATGCTTGATTAATAGATGAGCAGCAAAACAAAGTATTAATATTCTTTGTATTATAATGGTTTGGGTAATTCTCGTTATTAATAAAGACAAGATTAAGATTTAAAATTGAAGATAATACTTGCCCCCAACCAAATTGGCAATGGTCATCAACTAATAAAACATTTTTATCTTTTACAAAATTATTAAGTCGTAGATGTTTCTTCGTGTCGATTCTGCTTAGCGAGAGCAATGGGATTATTGATTCAGCCTTTTCTTGAGACAAGGATTTTTCCATGAGTCTATAATCTCTAATTATTGCATAAATTGTCTCGAAGAAAGTATCTGAATCAATTTCAGAGTCTAAAAATGCACCTTTTAACAGTAAGATGGAGTTTATGATATTGGCAAATTCCATTTTGTGTGGATCGTATCTTAAATCCGGAAAACCGTTTTCAGACCACTCCTTGATAACAATTTCAGATTTGATTATTGTTCGGGACGAATCAACATCGCATAAATTCACAAATGTGAACTTTTTTAAAAAAACCTTTTCTGCATCGTATGGAAGTTTATCTCGAAAATCTTGGTTCAAGTCAAAATTGAGAACGTAAATTGAAGTATCGGATAAATAGTGTTGTAGCAATGTATAAAGAACAAAAGAAAAATAATAATTTGATGAGACATTTGAATTATATCCGGTGATAATATAAACTTCTTCCGTCTGTTTTAGTTTAGGTAAGTTAATATTAATGAAGGAATAAAAAATCAATGATTCTTTTTTATAATCGCAATTAAAAATTAAATATCTACGAAGACTATTATTTATTAGTTCGTTTGGAGAAATAAAAGCTATCATAATTATTTTCTTTAAAGAAATACTAAATCTTCAGAACCCATAACACAAAATATAAAAGCAAGCTAAAATTTCCTATTTTTTACAACACAAAACTTTAGTTAGTGAGAGTTAGTGAATTATATTATAGACAATATTTTATGTCTATATTTGTAATGAATTTATAAAAAACTTCGAATATAGAGTAATGCATGCTTTTACAATTTATTATAAATGGAATAATAATAGGGTCGATTTATTCTCTTGTTGCTCTAGGATTTGCCCTAATTTATAATACCACGAGAATATTTCATATTGCATATGGAGTTTTATATATGTTTGCTCCATATATGATTTTAACTTTCTATACTGAACTTGGATTTCCTTTAGTTTTGTGCTTTTTGGTCGCTATTCTATTAACTATTCTTCTAAGTATTATGATGGAATTATTTGTTTATAAACCATTAGTAAAAAAGGATAGTTCAAATAATATTATGATGATAAGTTCCATTGGGGTTATGATTATTGTTATAAACTCTATTGCAATTTTCTATGGGAATGAGACAAAAATTCTTAATCCTGATATTTCAAAAACAATTTCACTGCAGGGAATAATTTTAACAAACACACAACTCATTCAATTTTTTGTAAGTGTAATGTTTTTTTTAGGATTTTATATATTTCTGAAGAATTCGAAATTTGGGTTAAAAATGCGAGCAATGAGGGATGACCCAATTCTTTATAGTGTTTTGGGTAATGATTTATTTAAAATAAGAATTATTCTGTTTACACTTAGTGCCCTTTTTGCGTCAGTCGGTGGAGGACTTATTGCTTATGATGTTGGAATGGATCCTTATGTTGGAATGCCAATGCTACTTAATGCTGTTGTAGCCGTCATCATTGGTGGTGTTGGAAGTTTTAAAGGTCCAATATTAGGTGGATTTGTTATTGGTATTTTACAATCAATTTCTGTTTGGGCTATTTCAGCACGTTGGCAAGATGCAGTCACATTTTCTCTACTTATTATATTTTTATTGTTTCGTCCTCAGGGGATACTAGGTAAAATGACGAGGAAAGTGTAAGTATGGATTACCTCTTTCACATATTAATTATGATTAATATATATATTATTCTTACAACTTCAACAAATTTACTTGTTGGAATAACCAACTTATTATCAATTGGCCAAGCTGCATTATATGGTATTGGTGCTTATCTTGCAGTTTTGGCACTAATGTATTTTGAATTATCTCTTCTGCCGACACTAATTTTTGTTATGCTTGGAACTTCACTTTGTAGTTTGTTAATTGCTTATCCATCATTAAGATTAAATGATGACTATTTCATACTCGCCACACTGGGATTTCAATTAATTGCCTTTACAGTTCTTTACAATTGGATTGAAGTAACTCGTGGTCCATATGGAATACCTGGAATCCCCTCTCCCAAACTCTTTGGAGAGATCTCTATTTCAGGGATTTTACCATTTCTAATTTTAAGTTCAATATTGTCATTAGGAGTGGCACTAATATTTAAAAGATTAATTAGTTCTCCTTTTGGTCGGGCTCTCAAAGCTGTGAGGGATGATGAACTCTCTACACAAGCAATTGGAAGGAATGTTGCAACATTAAAAATTTGGGCATTTGTAATTTCAAGTGGTTTTATTGGTATTGCCGGTTTTATATACGCCTCATATATAAGTTATATTGACCCCACAAGTTTTAATCTTGATGAGTCAATTTTTATTTTATCCGCTGTAATAATAGGTGGACCTGGAAATATAAAAGGACCAATCATTGGGGCGGTTTTTGTTGTAGTTTTGCCAGAAATTCTTCGCTTTATTGGTTTACCCGATAGTGTGGCTGCAAATCTTCGACAAATTGTTTATGGTCTACTTATAATAATATTTATGAGATTTCATGAAAAGGGTATTTGGGGAGATTATGTTTTAAAATGAAGGAAAACATTATTTTAAATATTGATTCAATTATGCTAGATTTTTTACATAAACAGTATAAACAAGCTGATATAGGAAAGAAAAACATCAATTTGACAATTGAGAAAGGTCTGGTTACTGCTTTGATTGGTGGGAATGGGTCTGGTAAAACTTCTTTATTTAATGTTATCTCTGGATATATTAAACCCGTTGAGGGGGAAATCTATTTTGACAAAAGTGAAAATTCAATAAATTATCAACCTATAACCTCCTTAAAACCTTATAAAATTGCAAGACTTGGTTTGGGTAGAATGTTCCAAGATAATCATATTTTCCATAACATGACTGTAATAGAAAATATGTTAGTAGCTGATGAAAATACTTTTGGTGAAAATCCATTTGAATCATTCTTATACTATAAAAAAAATGCTGAAATTGAAAAAAGCCGCATAAGAAAAGTGGAAAACATATTCGATACTCTATTTAGTGATAACAGTAAATTCAAAGAAAAGGTTAATGATAAAGCAGGTGAACTTTCTCATGGTGAACAGAGGCTATTAGGATTGGCGAGACTTCTTATGGGAAATTATTCACTATTTTTACTCGATGAACCTACAAGTGGAGTTAATCAAGAAATAAACGATAATATAAAAAAAATAATCAGATATTTTGTGGAAAAAGAAAATAAGTCAGTTTTCTTAATTGAACATAATATGCAATTTGTTTTAGACAGTGCAGATTTTTGTTACTATATGGGTGATGGGCTGATAAAATTTAAAGGAACCCCTGAGGAATTATTAAATAATCCAATAGTAAGAAAAGATTATGTAGGTACAAACGATGCCTATGATTGAATTAAAAAATATCACCGGTGGATATAAAAAGAGTAAAAATATTCTTAGTAATATTGATCTTTCTATAAAAGAAGGTGAAATACTTGCAGTAATTGGCCAAAATGGTTCAGGAAAATCCACATTAGCTAAATTGATTATGAATTTGATTACTCCAGTGGCTGGAGATATATTTTACTTGAATGAGAATATAACAAAAAAAACAACTGCTGAAATACAAGGACTTGGAATTGGATATCTTATGCAGGGAGGATGTGTTTTCCCAAATCTAACAGTTGAGGAAAATTTGAATTTTGCTGGTATAAACATACCAAAAAATAGATTGAAAGAAAGAATACGAGAGGTCAATTCATATTTTCAAGAAATACCAATATTGGATTCTAATGATAGCAGTGAAAATGGTTTTGGATCAAGTGAAGATAAATATAATTTATTTGACAAGAAATTTTTGGACAGAGAATCCTCCTTACTAAGTGGCGGTGAAAAACATAAATTAGCACTATCTATGGTTTTGTTGCAAAAACCTATATTTTTAATCTTAGATGAGCCCAGCGCTGGTCTAAGCCCAGAAGCTACTAAATCACTATACAATGTTTTAGGTTTAATTAAAAATAAAGAAGTCGCAAGCATTTTACTAATTGAACAAAAAGTTTATGATGCTGTGAGATTTTCTGATAGAGTTGTTAAGCTTGGGAATCAAAAAATTCTTGATGAAGAGACAAGTGAAAATTTAAATACTCAAGAAAAAATTGAAAAGTTTGTATTTGAAAAATTAATAAAATAGGAGGAATAGGTGAAAAAATTAAATTTAGTAAAAATAGGAATGATTCTTTTGCTTTTAATATCAGTAATTTTACATAATGGATGTTCTCCCAAAAATGAAAATGTTATAAAAATTGGAGCAATATTACCGCTTACGGGTAAATTAGCTGTCATTGGAGAAGGTGAAATGTATGGACTATTAATGGCACTAGATTCACTAAAAACTCAATATCCTGATGATCAAATTGAATTAATAATTGAAGACTTTGCTTCTGAAACAAAAAATGCTGTAACAATAGCAAATAAATTAATTTCTATTGATAAAGTTTCTGCAATCATTACTTCAACTACTGCCGCAGCTGAAGCTGTAAGTCCAATAATAGATAAGAAAAAGATTGTTCATTTTGTAATTTCTCCTGATATCGAAATACTTGAAAAATCAGAGTATAATTTCAGAATTTATTATAATTTTAAAACAGAAGCGAAACTATTTAATAATTATTTACGAAATAATAATATTAAAAATGTATCATTTCTCGCAGTCAGATATTCTTCAATTGAAAAAGAAATTGAGGAAAATATAATCCCTAATTTGGAGGATGATACAAATATTTTAACTAAAGAATATTTTGATATTAGTGAGAATGATTTTAAAAATTATTTAACTAAAATTTATAGTGATAATTCCCAGGTTGTTTTTTTGGCTCCTCAAGTTAACCAAGTTGAACTCTTGGCAAAAGAAATTTTAGAAAGAAAGAAAGTCTCAACGAAAGATAAAAAATATTTATGCTCATTTACTTTCAATTGGAGATCAAATGAATTTATAAATTCGCTAGAAGGTTTTTATATTATAAGTCCCCTATTCCAAATAATTGATCCTAATAATTTATATTATAAAAACTTTAAGGAGAGATTTAATATAGTACCTAACTTTGATATGATGTTTGCTTACGATAATCTTTATATTTTAGGTAAATTATTAATTTCCAGTGGAAAGAGTTTTGAGGATTTTAAAGATAATTACAATTCCATTAGTGAATATAATGGTGCCTCCGGAAAAATAGATTTTCCTGGAAAGAATGATACTGATGTAGAGATTGTATTAACAAAAATAGTAGGTGGCAAACAGATAAGGGTGGAGAAAAATAAGTGATAGATTATACAAAATTGCGTTCATGGCTTTTCATGCCAATGACTGAAAAACGATTCTTTAGTAAAATTAATAAAACAAGAGCAGACATAATAGTCCTTGATTTAGAAGATTCTGTATTAAATTATGCAAAAAAAAATGCTAGATTGACACTTAAATCAATCATTAAAACATCGGATAAATCAGAAAAAATTTTTGTAAGAGTAAATAATATTTCAACTCCTTTCTTTAGAGATGATATAGGTGCTTGCATAGATTCAGATGTTAAGTTCATTATTTACCCCAAAATATCTTGTGGTGAAGAGTTAAGTGAAGTATATGAGTATTTAAAGAAAAAAAATTGTGAAACTATAATAATTCCAATAGTTGAAACTATTAAAGGGATGGAAAATCTTGAATCAATTGTTTCGAACAAAAAAGTAATTATGAGTATTTTTGGATCTGAAGACTATCTTGCAGAGCTTGGGACACTTGAACGAGGATTTGCCAATAGTAATCCTTTTCTAAAAGATGCATTGTTAAATATTTCATATTTATCATTAAAACATAAAAAGCCTTTCATAGATTGTGCAACTCCTTTTTATTCTGAAAACGATTTAGATAAATTTTATTCTGAATGCAAATATTCTGCAGGGTTGGGGGCAATTGGGAAATTAGTAATTCATCCCAATCAAGTTGATATTAGTAATAAAACTTTTAATGATAAACAAAATGAGATGTTAAACTGGACAGATAAAATTTCTAAGGTACTATTAAAAATGAAGAGTGAACAAAAGGCTGTCATTTCTGGCGGTGAATTTTTGATAGGTTTACCGGAGATCAAAAAAACAATTAATATTTTAGAGTATTATAATCTTCAAGAAAAGGCAGATTATATTCATAATTTGTTAGATAATTTATTAGCGGAATAACTAATTCCTGAAATATGAAAATATCTCACCACACATTTCAAGCTAGAATGAAAAATTATTTGTCAACTAGAGGTACGACTTCAAATAATTATAAAAAAATGATAAATGAAATATGTGTGAGAATCAAAAATAATTCTCATATCCTTGTTCTTGGTTGTAATAATGGGAAGAATGATGTGGTTCCATTAATTAGTTTTTTAATAAATCATAAAAAACATAATAAATTTATCATTGATGCCATTGATAATTCCGAAGAAATCATTGAGTTAAAAAAACACTTGCAATCAATGAATTTTATTGAATCGGGGAATACACTACGACTTGCGAACATCGTAGTTGAATTATTTCATAATGATATAGATACTTATCCTAAGAATATTTTCCGACAAAAAGGGAAGTATGATTTTGTGATTTCCTTTTTCGTTCTTAATCATATAGTAAATTGGAAATTCTCAATTAATAAAATTTCATATATTTTAAAAAATCATGGTAAATTATATTTACTCCATTATGATCGTGATTTCTATATTGAAGCAATTGAGAACAATGAAAAAATCAGTAATCCATTTCTAAATGTTATTAATTTTCATAATGAAAGATTTAAATTATTTGACTCGTATTTTACGAATTCACTACTTGGATCAGATCTTGATTCCTTAAGAAGTTATTGTTTACAGTCTTTTTCTCATAAGATTATTAAAACCATTAAGTATAAACGTACAGTAGATGCTCGGAGAAGAATATCAAGCAAATATCCACCACACACTGCTTTGTTCTGGGGGCAACATTTTTTTATAAATAGTAATGGAATTGAACAACTTACTGAATCATATGAATCATTTCTTAAATTTTACGAGGGGATAAAAGAACCAGCAATTCAGTACAATGGGACAATACATCTAAATGAATTTAAAAAAAATGAAATTATTAAGAGTAAACTAAATGATTGGGATTATGAATTTCGAAATATTTCCAAGAATATTAATAAGTTAAATTTAGACTTGATTGATAATTCCTCCAAGAAACATCTCATCTCCAAATTTGATAAGATGGTATTACAACTAATATTAGGAAATCAAGGATTAGTTCAAGAATCAAATTTTTTTTCAACACTTTTTTGGAATATGAAAGAAAGTAATGAACAATTAAAAGTAGATATTAAAAATCCTAATACAACCTTTGAAACATTAATCCCAAGTAAAGAATATTTTTCCTCAGCATTTCATAATTATTTAATTCATCTATTGATTATAAGAAATAACGATGTTAAAGAAAGTAATGAAGAATTATATTCATTAGCAGATATAATCTATGATTACAGTAAATCAGATTATGACTGGATAATAGGAGTTAGCGACACTAATGAATTTAGTTGCGAAATGTTAGAAAACGAAAACCAGATTTTCTTAACGATAGGTATCCCTCAAAAATATTTAAAGACCAAAGCACCCAAAAATATTGATCTGATAAAGGCATTGCAAAATGTTCCAATGATGAAATTAAATAATTTTAATATTATTGATTTATCCACAATATTTTCGAGTTTTTCTAGTGTTCAAATAAAAGAATTTGAAAATATGCTTTTTGATTATGAGCTTATAAATTCAGATTTCGAGAAGGAACAACGACGTCAAAAAATTAAAGAAGTTTTTAATACAAAATATTGGAAACATCTTTCAATAATGGAGAAAGAAAAAATTGTTGAATTAATTTTAAAACGAATTCCTAGATTTATTTATTTGTCAAAAATTGGAACCACTATTAACTTTACTAATAGCTTATATAAACATTTTAACAAAACGTTAAACGAGGTCCAAAGCTATGGGAATGGAGGATTTTTCTTAAATGAAAAAATCAAACTAACAAAATTAAAAAAGGAATTAAAAAATTCGAATAGTTTTACTGCATTAAGATTTAAGTTTTTAAAAGATATTTTAAATATCTACACATCAAAAAGAATAATCCCTTTTATTGGCTATCAATATATAACAGCTGAAAAAGAAAGAGGACGAAGTTTAATAAAATCAGGTATTATTTCAATTCTTGTTGATTCATATGCCCACAACATTAGTGCTCACTCTTTGGTAACACTAAAATGGTGGTTTGAAAAAAGAGCTATAGCCTTAGGTGAAAATATAGCAAATATTAAGACTCTGATAAGCCACCTTGTTATAGGTTATCCTGCTCAGTCAAAAGAGATTAATGGTCATCTCTATAATTTATTGACTTTTCTTAGTTCCATTACTAAAAATCTGTCTTTTTTAACAAAAACCTCCACATCAGATGATAAGGAAACCACTAAATTAAATAATATTGGGTTTCCACTTCCACTTGATTATTCACTCTATCACTATTTTCGCTATCTTCGAGACAAAGGGGCATTTTGGAGCGCAATTACTAGGGATGAATCTTATGGTGGAGAAAGCAAAACACTTTTTGATGTATTATATAAAAATTTTGCATCAAACCAATTATTATTGGGCACTATTGCTTCAAGTGAGGAAGTTTATAGGGTTAACATTTATATAGCAATAAGGAAAGATAAAAAAAAATGGTTCAGTGGTAGATTTGTTAGTATTGATCTTTCTTTAGTTAGTGGGGGAAATAACTCTGAACAATTTCAAGAAGATTTTAATTTGTGTGAATCGAATAATATTAAAAATAATCGATGCCAAAATTTTGATAATAATTACATTGAAGAGAATGATAATTCACCTTATTCTTTTACCAGAAAAGGGCCATGCTTTAATTGTATAAAGGACCAATTAAAAGAATGTAATGTTTTTTTTCCAGGAGGGATTATTGGAGAACACAGCTTTTTCACAATATTAGAAAATACTCTTAGAAATGTAAAGCATTTCAAAAAAAAACAAATTGATGAGATGAAAAACAAAGGTGTTGATTTATGGATATCAATAGAAGAGGAAAAGCTTACTGATAAAAGTAAAGAAAAAGAATTATATAATATCGGAGTTTGGCTTAATCATTCAGTTCATCCTGAGAGTAAAAATAAAGAGTATGAATATTTGGTTGAAGAATTAGATCATATCTCCGAGAAACCAATATTGAAAGAAAATCAATCACCAAGAATGGGAGGAAATAGTCAAGATAAAATTTGTGCGGCGATGTTATTAAATAATAATTTTACCAGTGTTGAAGATAATGGATCAGCTAGAGGAGAACCTTTTTATCCTTGGATTAGGTTCGCGTCTGCTATGAGTAAAAATAACTTAAAAGATATTCCACAAGATGTAAATAAAGTAGGAAGAAGAAAGAACTATATTAATGAAAAATATAAGTTTTCGAAAGAAATATATGATAAGAACATAAAAAAGAATAATAAATTAAAGAAAAAAGAAATTTTTCTTAAAAAATACATTAAACTTTGGAAGACTGGAGAAATACTTAAAGATCAAAATAAAAATCAGCTAGATAATTTTTCAAGATACAGATTTAGAATAAATGAAAATAAAAATAACAATAGTTTTGTTCTAAGATCCATTGACAAAACTAAGCTAACAGACGAAAGAGATCTTTTAGCAAACTGTTATAGTCTTTGGTTAAAAAAGTGGATAGGAGTTAATAATAACGAAATAATTTTACGAGTTGGCAGCTTCGCAGAAAGCAATGGAGCAGAGGAGTTAAATCCGGCACTAGAATTTAAGTATTTAAACCAAAATATTATAATTAATAAAACAGAAGAAGAAGAGGGGGATAACACTATTTTTTTGGGTCACGGAGATACGCATTTCCCCGGTAAAACTATCTCAATAAAGGGACAAGGACAATTCTGGACCAAATATATGCCAGAAAATATAAAACCAAAAAATTTAGATGGATTAGTTGAATATGTAGAGGATAAGCAAGTTTTCGATCAACTATATTTATTTGAACTTTTGGAAGTAATTAAAACTAAAGCAGTTGTTTTTGACAAAAGAATTTCCAATTTAATTTTGGGCCAAAATAATGAACAGGTTTTACGAAGTCAGCTTAATCTCGATGTAAAATCTGAATCAGAAAGCGAGTGGATAGAATATAAAAAGATGGTGAAAAAATTTAATACTTTTCCTAACTTTCTTATAATGCACTTATCATTTATAAAGGATTTAAAAAGTAGTGAAGGAAAATCATACGGAGAAGATGGAATTCAAGATTTTATTATAAATGAGTTAGAAGAGATCTTTAATTTATCAGATAGAGAGAATATGTTTTTTATAATTACAACTGGAATGGGAAAACATAGTTGGGAATTTTCAGAGGATAGCAAGTATAAGTATAAGGTATTACACAAACCTGTTGAATCTTTGGTGAATGGTATCGAAAGTGGGTTATCAATATCAGATGATTTTGATATAAAGAATTCAATTATTAAATCCATATTTGGGTCATAAAGCAATATGAGAATAATTATTATCAACTGGAAATTTAAAGAAGGTCATCAAAAAGAATTTAATGTTGAAGATAATGGTGATCTAGTAATTTGTTTAAATCATGCTTCTTGTTACAATTTTTGTAATGAGATAAAAAAATATGAAGAACTAAATGAAGAACTATTGATATTATTACATGAAAATACTCCAAATAAGGATGTTACGTTACATGAAATTAAGGAGAAATTTGTTAATCATATTGTTGAAAGTTTTAAAGATGCAGACGGAGCCATTTATTATAAAAAAAAATTAGAGCAATTAGGATTTCTTCCTACGAGCGGTCTTAGAATTAACTCTAATGCAATTATTAATGGTCAAGTAAAGAAAACACATTTTAATTTTGTTTGGGAGAGTTATTGCGGACCCATTTCAATAGAATCACAAAAAAGGAAGATAAAAGAGCTTTGGCTACCACTAACCATTGATATTCAAGGATTGAGTGAAGTTAAAGAGGAAAAAGCAAATGATTATTTTGATCAGATAAAAAATGAAATAATCATTGATGGAAATACAAAAACTGATTATTGTAAGTCATTAGAAACATTTCATTCAGAAGATAATGGACCTAGTTGGGATAAAATAAGGAAACAACTTAGTGGTGATTTCAGAGATATTGATCCAATTGATATTGTAAACGCATTAGTAAATTCATCAGACTTTAATTCCTTCAAGAACATGGGTGAAAAATATTTAGATAAACAGATAAATAATAAAATAAATCCTAATTTTTTACCTAATTGGTTGGAAGAAATAGCTAAGTAATTGATCGACTATGATTACAGATAACCCTCAATTAAATAGAGCAATTAAACGATATTTGGATTTTATAACTGGTGTATCTCCTTCTCATAACTATGAGAATAGATTCCCGCAGCCAATAAAAAATATTCTAACTCATTTGAAACATAGACAAATCGAATCCGTAATCAGTAAAAATCACCATGAGAATACCTTAGCGAACCTGTTGCTTATTTTACGAGATGAATTTGACTCTGCATCAATGATAGATAATCTTAATAAATTCAAAGAAAAAATTGTTTTACTAATTGATATAGTCAATAATCAAAAACTTATTTACATTAAATCAGAAATTGAGAAATTGTTAAATCAAAATCTTGAAAAAGCTGAGTATCTAGAAAAGATAACAATGATAAATTCAATGTTTCATAATCTCATTAACTCTGGAGAATTGTATGATTAAGTCTAAAATACTCTTCATTGATGATGACAAAAATTGGCATAAAATTATGGATATAATTTTTAAAAGAGATGGATTTCAAAAATATGAATTATTGCATGCATTTAATAAATTAGACTATAATGACATAATAAATGAGAAATATTCTCTCGATTATATGGATATCAGAAATTCTATCTTATTGGTAATAATCGATATTGAACTTGAAAAGTCTTCAAATATTTTATCACAAGAAATAATAGATGAAATAAACAAAGCAAATCCATTTCTTCCAATTGTTGCGCTTTCTGAAGGGGAATCAAATATTAATTTTACAAAGCGTTCAAAAAGAAAAAGAAGGATTAGAGATGGTATAGATGGTTCTTTTAATGAAAACGAATTGGATGATTTTTTGAAAGATATTGAAAATGATATTGAGGAGTATTTAAGAATTGCAGAACCAATATTTAAATGTTTTGGAACCTCTGAGAAAGTTAAACCATTAAGAAATCAGTATTTGAAATTACTTTTGGATAATAAAATCAATAATAAGTACATTGACAAAAGTTCAAAAGATTTTTTTGAATATTATTTGAATGATAATTGGAATAACCAATATGAAAAATCAGCTTGGAAAGATTTAGAAGAACAATTTGAAAATCCAATACGAGGAATTATTGCAAGAAGGATAATACTTGCACTCTATAAACATTTCAACTTTGATAAATGTAAAGTTATGCTTCAGCTTATGGTATTCTCGGAAATTCGTAAAGCGTTTTTCGCTAAATCGAAGCTGACTAGAAAAGGCATTGAGGATTTAATCGAGCACATTGAAGACAACGGCTTAATTAAATATGATGAAAGAAATGGTGAGAACAAAATTGAATTTAAAGGAAATAAATATCTACTTATTCCCTCAAAGAATTTAATAACCAATAAAAATGGATTAACTGAATTTAAGGGAAACGTATATCTAATCATTGATGGGAAGAGATTTGATGAAATATATTTTACAGTTGATAGTGAAAACGATATTTATGAAATGAGGTTCAGGAAAAATAATAACTTCAAAGTTTGGAACACGCAAATTGGCTTGACAGATAATCAACTTATAAAGCATAATAATTTATTGCCGGAAGAGGAAGTTTGGTTAAAGTCAATTTTCGACTATTAAAAATTTTATGTGATCAAAATAAGGGAGGAATATTAGTAATTACAAATTTGAAGAAATTCATTGAACAAAATGAAAACGTATAATTTTTTTCTTTCTTTTTACCCATAATATAAAACTAACTGTTTATTTCACACTACAGCTTAATTTTTAGGAAAATTTATAGTTTGAACTAACTCCCACTTACTCAATCACTCCAAATCATTTACTCACTTTTACTTTCATACTTTCAAATTGTTAAGGGAACTTTTTGAATAACTTGCTGCTGTACTTTTTACCCCATTTAAGGAGGACAGTATGAAAAAACAAAAACAACAAATCAGACCAAAAGGAGCCATAGCTAAAGCATTCAGGCACTTAACTGAAGACGATAAAAAAGATGTTTATTTCCAGTTAAGTAAAAAATTGCTATTGGCTCAGCAAGAGAACGTAAAGATTAATAAAGAAGTAGAATCATACCCAGTGTCAAATTGCCCTGCCCTAAATGAACGTTTTGCGACTCTACCTGTAGAAATTATTTCCATAGATTTAGTTATGCATAAATATGGTTATCAACTTGCTGCCTTAGAAGAAAGAATAAACGTTCAAAAGGAGAAATTCAATAGTATTATTGAACAAAGATATAAAGTTCTGCAATACTATTATGAAAAACTTGAAGCCGCATTAGGCATCCCTTCTTATTTTATGAAACTTTGTTTCATTGAAAAGAAAGTTCTAAACAATGAAAGCAAAGTGAGATTGTATTTTGATTTTATGCTGCTGCAATTAATTGAACCAGATGAAAAAGTTTTAGAAAACTTAATTACAGGGGAGTATGAACCAGAGGTGGCTAAGCTTTTCAATGACCTATATTCTCCTCATAATTTAATTGATTTCAACGCTCATGCAAGAGATTTAGCAAAAGTAATATTAGAAGGAACTGTAGAAAATTACCTTGAAGTGACTTATGATATTGACTCGGCGAAAAAAATAATTTCAAATACAGAATCGCCCTACGTTCTAAAAGTGTTTGCAATATTATCATTAAGGTTTCTTGAGGAAAAATCTTATGCAAACTAAAACTCGAACTTCTGCAATAATTAAAGTTCACAATAGTATTGTGTTTGAACTAAAATTAGACGGTCGCTTAGTTCTTCCCGGCGGCAAATGCTATTCAGGTGATGAGTTGCCGGTCGCCTGTCTTTCCAGAGAGTTGCAAGAAGAAATAAATATTGATGTTAAAGAGTCACGGTTCATTAAAGAAATAGAATTTGAAATGAGACTAGTTCATTATTTTTTAGTGCAAAAGTGGGAAGGAAACATAAAAGCAAGAGAGGTTCCAATTATATTAATTCCAATAAATTATTTATCCAGTTTCATCGGTAGGTACTATCCGTTTTTCATATATAACATGATTTTGGAGGTGATATGAACTCCTTACTAGGGTTGCTAATAACATTTTTCTCAGCTTTTTTTATCGGCCGATTATTTTCATTACGTTTTATTGGAGGTTTCCTTGCCGGAATAATTGGAATCGTGATTCTAATTTTTGTTTTATCAAATTTAATTTTGTTCGATCAGTCAATCTATTTCCCTTACTTACTTTCATTACATTTTACCAACCCAGAATTGTTTACGCTTTTGGTCATTCTCGCTGGATTCTTTATTGGTTACAAAAATAGGAAAGCCTAAAATGTTTAGTAATAAATTCTCAAATAATACCCTAGGTATTGCAGGCCAAATTAAAATATTTAGTTTAGTTCTAAAGCATTGTAAAAATAGGGCTATAAATTCTTCGGCAAACCCTTCAAAAAGATCTGTTGAACTGATGACAGATTCTTTCTCTTTCAAAAGTGGATTAAAATTGGTCAAAATCATAATAGCTGCATTATCCATATTACTCTTTTTTACATGTGAAGGCTTCATGCGAGCCATAATAATTACACTCATGCAAACATACATAGAAATTCAAAATAAATTTTTTAAGGGGTAATTATGAAAATCATTAGTGCATTATTTTTAGCTGTTCTTGGATTATTTATTTACTCATCATTTTTTATTAGTTACCAGGTTCCCCCTGACAAAATAACTTCTCCCTTATGTCTAGTTATCTGGCAGGATAAATCGTTATCCGTAAATGAAAATGCTGTTGACTTTATAAATTTTGAAAATTTAGTACCAATTATTAATGAAAGGGAAAATCGGCAACTTACTATATTTTTTGGGCTTATTGATTCGGATGTCAGTGGAGATGTATTACGACTTGAACTCAAACAAAACAACACTCCTCTACCACCGAAAAAGAATGGTTTTACAGCGACAAAATATTTGATTGCTAAAAAAGAGTTTGAAAAACAATACTCAAAATATGTGGAAGATTCTTTACAAATATCAAAAAGAGAAGCAGAAGACATTGAATCATTTCGTTCCAAAATGAAATCTATGATCAAAGATCCTTTATCTCAATGGACTGATCTATTCGGTGCCCTTGTTTTAACTGACAAACTTTTGAATGAAATTCCACGGAATACTCATAAGTATATCCTGTTTTTTTCAGATGGCATGCAATCTCATAATGAAAAGTCAAAAAACTCACCATATAGATTGAGAACTAAAGGGAAAAGGATACTTGTAAACAGCTCGACCCAATTGAGTTATAGCATTGATAATCAAATTGATATAGAATTTGAATCCGCAGCAGCAGCCGTAAAGTATATTATTGAAGACTTAAATAAAATGGAAAAATAGAATGTCATTATTCAGACAAAATAAAAATGACCCATACGCATCCCTCAAAAAATCAGAAGAGAAAATGGTCAATCCTTTTTTTAAGGGTAAAGCCATTTCTGAAAGAAGAACTAGATTAATTAAAAAAAGAGACAGGATTTTTCAATTGAATAATATATCAATTGAAGAATTAAATAATCAGGGTAGAGTCAACACCAAAGTTTTACTGATGGTTTTACTCATTGGTGTCGTAGTTGTTGATTTTATCTTAGCGTATTCGTCTTTGGATGTAATATTAGTAAGTATTAATATTAATGAATATGCAGCTTTATTAGTAAAGTGTTTATTTAGTATATCGATTGTTTGCATTGAATTAGGGTTGGCTAATCTTTTCATTCTTAAACCGCATAAATTAGGAAAATATATTCCATATGCGGTTGCAGGCCTGTTGCCTTTACTGGGGCTTAGTTCATTGGTATATGCTGAAAAAGAATTTTTCCTATCCATTTTAATTCCGGTGGTGTTTTCACTCTTACTTCATTCTGCTTTAATAATATGGATTGAACCATTAAATACAGCTCTATCAGAAGTTATTTTAAAAATTAAAAATGATATTCTCGAAAAAAAAATTGGAAGGCTTAATGAGAAATTAGAAAATACAGCACATGAAGTAAATATAGCAGCATTTAATTTTACCAGAGAAATAAACAGGATAAGAATTAGTAATATTTTATCTGAGGAAGAAATCGGTCGATATGTTGGAAACTTACCTAGACCATTATTGAATTTACTTCATAGATTAACCGGAATAGTAGACAGACCAAGAATAATGGGCACTGAACCTGTAACTCAAGACATTCTATACCCTTCAAATTATAATGATTCATCTGGCACATATGCTTTCGCTGATGAAGATAATATTAATGAACCAAATCAGCATCAACAAAATGAAGATTCTACCATCGCAATTGACGAATCCCTCAATGGCACGGAAGAAAATAATAGCTTTTTCGATGAGGAAGGATTTAACCCTTTATAAATAATAAGGAATAAATATTATGAGTAAAATAACTGAAACAACTGTAGAAACATCACCGCCCGGATTGTTATTCAATTCTGTTTTACGAGAAAGTTCATTTTTAAATGTTTTGCAAAATCAGTTGGAAATTATACAAAACAAGAATTCTCGGATAAGTCATCATGTAATTTCAAATGATATACTTTCCCCAGCAGAAAACTTATTTTCTCCATCAAGAGCAGTAGAAACTAAGGTTGAAAGAATTATCGCAATGCACGAAGTGCTAGAAAAACCGGAATTCACTCAATTGAGTGCAAACATATTAGACCGAATTGAAATAATTGAGACGACCCAAAAGTTCAAAGACATTTTGCTGATGAAACAAGTAATTCCATTAGAATTGCGATCAAAAATAAACAGTATTTATAAACAAATGGTGGAAACATTGCAAATAAACAACCAAAATCTTACGATTCAGGATACTCAAAATACAATTACAGCGGTTGAAGAGGCAATTAGACCATTAGGATACGAGATTTTAAAATGTGAAGCCAATACATTGAGGTTTAGCAACACATCGGTCAGTGTTATTTGTGAGATAAAAAAGGATGGATTATTATTTGATTTTAAAGGATTTTCAGATAAAAAATGTGATGATGAATTTGAAAAATTGAATAATCGCCTGAAAGAGTGTGGAATAATTATAAAAATAAAAAGTGAAAGGTATCATCGGGAAAAACAAAAAAAAATTCAGTACAATTTTAACCCCCTGAAATCTAAAACAGCAATAAACAAACAATTTGAAAGCATAAAATCTTAGGTGGACAAAATGAAAGATTTTTTTCAAAAATTAGTCGATATGTCAAAAAATAGACAAAACGCAGTGGTGATAACGGGCAATACTCAAGATTTAATAATTAACAAGAATCTTGGAATTCATACTCCGATGACTTTTAACTATGCGCTCTGTACTTTTTTAGCTGACAGTAATTTCCAAATTGGAAGTATAAATTCAACTGGGTTTTCTCACGTTGTGCCCCCTAATGGGAAAAATAGAAGTAACCCTTTTCCAAGAGCAACAGGTGATTTTTTAGAAAATCCACCCATTTACATTAGTCAATTTTTTGATTCACTAATTAAAAGCAATGAGGATGATTTGAAAACCGTACTCATTATAAATGGTATAGATCTATTACTACCCGAGTCAGACAAAAACACATTATCTCGTGAGCAGCAAGCTCACATATATATCTCAACGGAATTGGCACTATCTCCTTCTTTTAAAAGATCTGGAAATCTGTTTTTATATATTGCATTGGAAGGTAAGGTGCAGGAATCACTATTCAATTCTGGGGCTTTTTCTGAAATAAATATTCCATTACCAGATTATGATCAACGATTTGAATTTCTTGAGTATATGCAAAATCAAGATTTCTTTAAATGTTGTTTTGAGAAAGTGGGTTTAGAATTATTAGCTAAATCGACCGCAGGTTTACCCTTGATGTTTATTGAAAGACTTTTAAGAGATGCTGCAAATAAGAAAAAATATGTCTCAGATAGAGATGTGATCGAAATAAAAAAGGATGCGACGTGCCAATTAACTGGTGGGCATCTAGAATTTATAGATTCTACAAAAACACTTGACGATATTGTGGGGCTGCAACAAATTAAATCTCACATACAGTATGAAAAAGCTTTGCAGGATTCGAAAAATTATGAAAGAATGAGTAGTCTGGAAATTTGGATGGGTGTTCCAGGCGTCGGAAAGACTTATACTGTTGATGCGTATGCCAACACACAAGGTTGGGCTCTTTATAGATGGAAAGATGTTCGCAGTAAATGGGTTGGCGAGTCGGAAAAAAATATGGATAAAGTTACAGAATTTGCAGAACAGCAAGAACAGATTATGATTTTTATCGATGAAGCAGATCAAATTGGTGGGAGAAGCATAGGACAAAACGGTGATGGTGGAGTTGATGCAAGAATTTTTGGTAAGTTTTTGGAATTTACTGGTGATACAAAATTACGAGGAAAAGTAAAAATAATTCTTGCCACTAATAGAGTCGATTTGCTTGATCCAGCAATTTTGGACAGAACAAGTGAAAAATATTTGTTTTTACCTCCCAATACAAACGAGAAGGCTGAACTATTAGAGCTTTACCTAAAAAAGTTTGGGAATGCGGCTGAGGATATAGACTTTAAAGAGATTGCACGAAATAAAAACCTCGAGTTCGCATCAACAAGAGATATGATAAAGATAGTAAATCGTGCAATAAAATATAGCGACTTAGAAACAAAACAATTTGATTCCTTGGTTAAGACTAGTCATTTAATACGTGCTATATCAGAATATAACACAGGTAATACAATTGAAATAGAGTACATAGCGCTTTTGTCTTTAGAATGTTTAGAATTTAGTGATGCACTTTTATGGATAGATGAAAAGGGCAATTACGACGAGAAATTGGTGCCAGAATTCTTAAAGAGAATTATTGAGAAGGATTCTGGGCGAATAAATCAAATTTCCTTGCAGAATCGTTTGAATGAACTAAAAAAAATAAGACTGAATTCGAAACTAACTAGATAACAAAATAATGCAAAAAACTATATTTAATTCATCAGAAGTAGGTTTAAAAACAATAAGAAGGTTTGAAACCCGATTTGCTCAAATTTATAATGCAGAATATTCACTTTCATGTAGTAGTTGTACAAGTGGTATTTACTCATCACTAGTATCTGTGGGAGTTAAAGAAGGGGACAAAATAATTATTCCAGGCCTTACTTGGCCAGGGACATATATACCTGCGATCAATTTAAATTGTAATTTACTTTCAGTGGACATGTCAAGGGATAAACCTGTTGTAGATTTGCATGATTTAAAAAACCTACTTAAAAATGATTTTGTCAAAGTTGTGCTATCAGTAGGACTTTACGGACTCGATGAGCATCTAGGGAATATTCAAAATTTATGCAAAAAATATGGAGCCATTCACATTGTGGATGCCGCTCAACTGATAAATAGAAAGACTTTATTGAACTCATGTGATATCGCGGTTTATTCATTTGGGCCAAATAAAAATGAAATGGTACTTGGTGGCGGTGGTATGATTATAACTAACAATCCGGAAATTTATGACAATCTCCTCTTAACAACTCAACACCCATTCAGGGTCCACTCTGAAAGTATTAATACTTTATGTACGAAAGACTCAATTGGGATAGGTAATAATTTCCAAATGCACCCAGCTGCTGCAAAAATGGGATTAAAAATATTAGCAAATTTTAGTCAATATGATCCATCGATGAAGTTGAAATTATTAACAATATACTTAGAAAGTAATAATATTCCATTAGTTAACAACAACGGTCTTGTGATTTTCTTGGAAAAGAAGTTGCTGTCATCAGCTATTCGGAAGAGAATTAAAGAACTAAATCTAAAATATTATCATTTCTGTTACAAAAACACCATAAACGTTCTTACAAGAGCAAAGGAGATTTATAAGAGGAGGGGGATCGAATTTAAATTCCGGTTTACAAATAGAAAGCTAAGAAATTCGGAATATTGGGAAAATAATTTTTTAGTTATAGGGGAGTAGTGAATGCAAACTTGGGTAGAAATCAAAAACGCAATGCAGCAAGAATTAATTAAAAATTGGAATTCTATGTTCCCTAATTCCGACCACTTAATAATAAAAAGCAATAGAGAATATTTATTTTATGATTTATCAATATTAAAAAACAAAAAAAGAATAAAAATTGAAGAAATTAATTCTGATTTTTTCACTCATTCATTTGATGGAATTTCTTTTAATAAAAAGCACAAGGTAATATCTTGTCGTAAAGCTGAAGGATTATTTAAAATATCGGCTAAAAGTTCCACCTTACTTTTGGGTGGATTTACGTATATGAAGGAAACTTATTACTATCTAATTGGGACTGGGTCTGCATTTAATTCAATCAAAAAATTATTTACTTATTTAGACAATCAAAAGCTTCAAAAGAGTGGTGCTTATTTTGTAACGAAGTCAGGAGAAAACCTTAAATATTTGAAGCATGAAGATAAGTATGTTCATGAGGTATTTCATCCTTGTTTTGATGAAATATTAAATGATATTAAAGTATTCTATGATCAAGTAGATAAAGCTGATGATAAACGTAATGTGCCAATTAGAAAAATATTATTTACAGGAATTCCTGGTACTGGAAAAACAACGATCCTTAGAAAATTGTGCAGTATTCTCTCTCAATTCATATCAATTATATTTGTAAAAGATATTTCAGCAGCAATTTCGTCAATTGAATATTGTGCATTTAGAGGGATCAAAAATTTGCACATCATTGAGGATTTTGATTGTGTAATTAATGAAAGTTTTGATATTTCCAAAAGTGATTTATTAAATTATTTAGATGGGATTTATTCAGCAAATGTAAAAAATGGATCCATAATTATTCTTACTACTAACAATCCAGAAAATATTGATGCTAACAAAATGCTCCGCCCCGGTAGAGTAAATCGAGTTTTTTTGATAAATGAACTCTGGGGAGAATGGAGTATAAAAGCTTCAAGATATTGGCTAGGCGAAAAATATATTACATTCCCCGACGAAGCTCTATTAAGTATATTTGATGGATTGCCGGGCTCTACAATTGAACTAATAATTTCTAGTGCAAAAAATGAATCCTTTTTTAGAGACACTGGACTGACTATTGAAATTCTTAATGATGTGAAATCAAAAATTATTGAGGATTTTAAAAAAATTAATGCTTTGTCTAAATCAAACTTAAGGGAAGTAGGATTTAAATAATGGATATAAGTTTTCAAGACTTAAATGATCCTTCTATGTTGTCTGTCGATTTTCCTACAATACAAGTTTGTGTATAATAACAAATTTTAAATTTTTGAATTATTAAGCATCCACTTATCTAAATAAATATTATTATCAGGAAGACTTAAGAGGCTCCATGAAAATTACTTTTTTAATTATTATCTTATTGTGCTTGCTAATGGTTAATGCCTGCGAAAATAAATCAATGGACGATGATGAGAATGTCTCCAAAATTGAATTCGAAAAAGTAATTGAAGAGTTGAATGCAATTGATCCTAATGATTCTTACAATAAGGAAAGAAAGGAAAAATCTCTTACAAGTTGTTTTGAAAACCAAAAGAATTATATGGGATTTAAAGGCAGAGTAAAAAAGGTAACGCAATACATTACTAAGCAAGATTCTTTATTAAGTTCGAAACCAGTATTAAGCTTTTATAAATCATGCGATACTGCCGGAAGAGAGGATATGTATGTGTCCTATGATGATTCTGGGAAAATAGAGTACTATAATAAATACTTTTATAATTCAGATAGTTGCTTTGTTGAAGAATTTCAGTATAGTAATAATGATAGTTTATTATATCGCGAAAGGTCATTCTTTTTAGCGAATGGTATAAAATACAAAGTGGTTTACTTTAACGATAGTCTTAAAGTGCAATATGGCTATGAAAAAAAATATGATAAGAATATGAACCACATTGGGACCATTTATTTCCGTACAGACGGCAATCCAAATTATGTAAATAAAATAATTTATAATAAAAATGGAATGATTCTGGAAGAAAACTCTTACTCAAGAAGTGGTAATATTACAAATTTGGAAAAGTATACATACAACAGCGATGGTAACTTAGGGACGATTATACATTCCATCTCTAAAGAACCAAATTTTAAAATTGTATATGATTATGATAAAACAGGAAATACCTTTTCAACATACAGTTATAACTTAATTGATGGAGAAAGACTTTTGTCAAAAAATATTTTCAATTATAATAGAAAGCTTATTGAATCAGTAGAGTATAATGATAATGGAACTTTTAAAAGTAAATCAAAAATCCAGTACGACAAAGATGGCAAAAAATATGGGTATGCTTATTATGATGAAGATGATAAATTGATCAATAAAGAAATATTTTATGATCTATCTTTCGATGAATTTGGTAATTGGACAAAAATGTTAATCTTTAATTTTGAAGGCAATATTGAAATTTATGATAGGGAATTTGAATATTATTAAACATTTAATTATTACAAACAGATAAATTGCATTTAATCGATATCGTCACTTGAAAACAAATTTAGCAGAGCAAGCAAAAAATCATATTAAACAAAATTCGAGCGATGCAATGAAAAAAGAACTGATATGTGATTCATTTTGTGAATTTATTGTCCCAGTATATTCCGAAGATTCAGGAAAGTGGATTTTAATATTTGATGACAATAGTTTTCTTTTTATTTCACAATCTAATTCGAAAAGTGATCAACAATTTAATCGAGTTATTATTCAGTCTGTAAATAACATTCAGTTGGAGATTGATTGCTCCTACATTGAAGATAGTCAAATATTAAAAAGTTTATTAACAGACCAATTAAAATGGTCCTATAATTTCCAAATAAATGGTGTTAATGAATTCCCGCAAATTGAAGTAATGCAATCTCTTGAATTGGCAAAGGGGTCTCACTTATTTTTCTTCGAAGAAGAAATTTCACTAGCTCTTCTAAACGAAGCACATAGAATACTTATGAATCATGATTACTATGTTGATGCATTAATAGAATGTGCTGAACGCTGTCATCATTGTGGCGAATAGTTATTAGGTAATGCTAATAAATGTAGAGGTGAATGTTTGGATGAAATTGACTAGTTTATTGATCAAAACAAAGAACAGTTAGCAAATACTCTTTTTGTAAAACAGATTTAAAGTAAACTATAAAACGTAATAGTTTTATAATTGAAAATTAGACAGTCAAAAAAAAATGCGAATATTTAAAGAGATTATTATTAGAAAACTACAGAGTCAAAATATTTTTTTTTAGTTTTCCAACTTAATTCCATATCGATCAATTGTATTATAAAAACTTTTCGTATCAGAGTAAATTAACTCTAGTATGTCATAAGCAAGTTCACTATAAAAGATATCAGCCAATTCTTTTGAATAGGTATTGGTGGTGGTTATATATTTTCTTAAAATTGATATCAATAAAAAATCATAAATACCCTCACTTAGTATTCTATCATCCTTAGATACACTTGATGCAATCTTAGTTGGAATTTCTAAAAGATTTTTCGCTGAAATAAAAGCAGAAAATTGAATATTTGATTTTCGATTTTCTTCACCCCAAAAATTTCTGGAACTAAAACTCTGTTTCAAATCATTGCGATCTTTATATTCCCCTTCATAGGAATGTTTTACGGTGTGGGTAAATTTCGTTGGATGTTTAAAGCTTGGTATCACTTTCGTTGTCGTTTTTACTGAGAAATAGTAAAAAGTTTTACTATTTCTGTTCCCAATATTATAATACTTATAATATGCAAATTTTTGTACGAAATTTGTTTTAAATTTTATAGGGCTATGGAACGTTCCGAAAGCTATTTTAAGATAATTATCAAAAATCAAACACAATATACTGCCATGGTACTTACCTCCCTTATAGAGAGAATCAATCTCATCATATAACAAGTATGTGCTTTTATCAATTCTTGAATTCTTACTATTTTTTTTTAAGAGACTAATAATTTTCAATGCTTGATCATCACTTAGTTTACCCTCCTTAAGTATGAAATCTTCAGAGAATACTTTAAGGTATTTATTTCCAAATTTGTACTTGTATTGAGCATTAACCATAGTAGATATACAACTGGCAAAATACAGTAATATGAATATTCGCAAGATCGATTGAAAAGCCATCGCTTCCTCAAAGAAATTTTAATATTTCTAAAACATTAAATTTAAATGTTTTTTAATCAAATATAACCATTAAAATTACTTTTGTCAGTATTAAATAATTAGATGAGTTCATTTAGTAATTTGTATGAAAAATGTATGAAAATATTATTTAAATATTCTAAGCCATTATAAATAAAACACTTAGAGGTTAAGCGACTACTACAATCAATATTCCAATACTTTTTTGAATTTTTTACAACCCAAATTATAAATCACTCTAATTAAAAGTTAAAATAATTAAAACGAGGTTGTTAATAATCGTTCTTCATGTATTAACAATTAAGAAGTTTCTGGTTAAATATTAATCAGAAGTTCTTTGACTATTGCTCCAAAGTGGAGCTGGTAAACGAATATAAACCCCCTTTCGGTTGCTTTATTGGCAGCACTCGCCTTACAAAACTTATTATTTTTCAATAAGATAAATGACAACTGGCATAGAATAGACATAGTGATGATATGTATTGGGATTATATTAAAGTTTCGCAATTGGTTTCCCGCGCAATCCTGCTAAAACATGTTTTGCAATAAATTTTGTAAAGGCTTTTATATCTCCTCCAACACTTGCTTTCTCCAAAGCACTCATGTGTTCGTTTCTTTTATTCACTGGAATAACCGTCCATGGGTATCCTCCCGAGGCAAGCATTACATTCATCAGAAATCTACCTATTCTTCCATTCCCATCCATATATGGGTGTATATATACAAAAATAAAGTGCCCTAAAACTGCTCGTACACATGGTTCGCCCTCCTTCTGTAATAACTCAAAAAGTGCTGGCATTGCATCTCTAGCGCCTTCACAACTAAACGGAATATGCGAAGACTCACTAATAAAAACTTGACTATTTCTGTATCCCGCTAGATCAGAGCTCTTAATCAACCCAGCAGTAACACTAGGTGTAAACATTGATCTATACCAATCCCTATGGTCGTCATCAACAGCTTTCCCAGGGTTTTCTCCGGCAAAGATTTTACCAATACTTGTTTTCACTTCTTCGAATGCAAGGTAATACCCTCTTGCAGCCATTGCATTTTTAAGCTCTTTATCAATTTCGTTTTCTTCCGGATTCCAATCACCACTTTTTACCTTTTCGATTAGTTCTGCAGTAACTTGGTAACCTTCAATTGAAAGTGAATGATAAGCATCCATTTTATAGAAATCTTCCACTCGTTTGAGATACGACTTTTTATCTTTTGGCAGTCCCGGCGCCTTGGGAAAATTCTTAAGTACTTCGCCTCGCATTTGCTCCCACATGACTTTAACTCTATTTGCATATGGAGATAAACTACGCTCTGATAGATAAAAAGTTGATTTTTCTTCAAAGGGGTCCATTTCGCGAATGTCATAGCCTGCAGATTTCATTGTTTTTTTTATATCATCTGCAATACGTTCATTACCAATATTCCTAAATGCTCCTGCTAATCGCCCCGCAATTGTGCTGCTTCCACCATCTAGCAAGAGTCTAAGTATATCCGAGGATTCTTTCACTGATGCCAGTACTGAACGTACATTTATCGAATTTCGTGAGAAGTATTCCGGTGAACATGAAACCAATGCTGCAGGCAAAGAATATATACGCATTTTATTTAACTCAACAATTTGGTCTTTAGCAGGCATTGTAAGTGCCGCATCAACAAGAGAAGTTTCAAATAATAGTTTTGTTACATTATTTCCAGCATTTGGTGATCGTACTATTAATTGTTGAGGTATTGTCCAGCTCCCGCTATGGATAGCTATAGAGTGTTCCGGTGATAAACACCAATTATCACCAAATCTTTCATTTAAGTATACTGAACAAAACGACCAAAATGAGGTATACCACGAAGTACTATCCCCTTTCTGCTCGTGAGGATTTGTTGAGATATACCAACCCTTCATTACTTCTTGAATAAACCCATTTTCAAGCAGACGATCCCTATGAGTTCTTGAAAGTTCATTACTTTTAATAATAGCAAGGCCATTATCATCTTGAAGTTCCTTTAGAACTCCGAGTGATTCAGCTAATTTTTCTGCAGGTGTTGGCATGGTTTAATTCCTCTTTTTCGAATCAGTGTAATTTATAGTTTATTCTGCCGTGCTACTTATAGTTTATTGTGTTGTGCGTTTTATAGTTTATTCTGCTGTGCAATTTATAGTTTATTCTGCATAAATGCATTGATAAAATTAGAAAAATAACTTAATCCATTGTTCCTTTCCCATTTAACGCGATCAAAGCTACTCCCTCGCATTTAACAATAAAGCTAACAGAGGTCATTAGGAGAAATACAAGCAAATACATACTGACAAAGAGTCAGCATACCATATTGCTAACTAATTGTTTTAGAATAAGGTAAAATACTACTGGCATAGAAAAGGCATAGTTAATAAATATTATCCTTATAGGACTTAGTCTTATGAGGGTTTGTTGTTTTAAAGAATATTGAGGGGAATAAAAAGGGAGTAATTTTTATCAAATAATGAATTAACACTTGACCCATAACCACATTTCATTTATACTTAATTAGGTCAAAGTAATATCAGTATTTTTTTAGTTTAAATATTTTACGTGAAGTAAGAATTATTATAATCTCCAAATTCAATAAATTAATCTGGAGGATGCATATGCAAAAATATAACACAAAGGATTTTTACCTAGCAGCTTATTTGGTCATGAAAGATCAAATGCTGTATGGGACAGATCACAATAATAACATTACGCTTTTTGAGTTTGAGAATAATTCAAATTTGAAAAAGCTTATAGGGCAATACTACAGCTTGAGAGCAAATGTAGAGCCAATGGCGTATGGAAATAGCATACGTACTTTGAAGTCAATTATATGGGCTTCAAAATCAAATTCAAAGTCGGAGAAATTAACTAATGTTAAACAAAATAGAGAAATCTTATGCAATAGATAAATACAGAATTAGAGAATATGCTACAGAGAACATATTCAATAGACACAATTTTCTAGATATTAAAAGCAGTAAAATAGAGTACGACAATTCGAAAGAGCTTTACCAATCTCATTATTTACATTCCCAAGAATTAATAGATTATTTCAAATCAACCAAAAACGACAAAGGCGATAATACTCTTGCGAATTATGGCGGTACGGTTCATGTCGATGAAATAATTATCGATATCGACAATGACGATCTAGGAATAGCACAGGCAGATGCTAATAAATTTCTGCAAGTACTATTAAATAAATATGAAGTTGAACTATCACATTTGCGAATAAACTTCAGCGGCTCAAAGGGATTTCACATTAGAATTCCCGCGGTGCTGTTTTGTGGGTTTGATCCTTCGATTAATCTCTGTGAGCAAATTAAGGCGATAGCCTTAAAACTTACTGATGGTATAATCAAAATAGATCCATCAATATACGATAGAACGAGATTGGTCAGAGTTCAGAATACGATAAATAATAAAAGTAAGCTTTATGCAATTCCGTTAAGTTATTCAGAGATAGCAAGTAAAACCATCGATGAGATAAAAGCTTTAGCTTCCGCATCAAGAGATTTTACATCACTTGAAGATGATGAATTAGAGCCTGTTCAAAAATTAGTAGAACTTAAAAACGAGTTATCGGTTAGGAGTTCTCAGAGTGTTGTACTGAGCAGCAGTAAAAAACTCTTTGAACCGAAATCACCCGGCAATAGACATGCTTCGCTAACCAGTATAGTAGGGAAATCCATTAAAGCCAATTTTGATGAAAATGATATTCTTCAAATGGCATTACTGTGGAACCAACACAACCTACCCCCCAAGTCAGAAGAGGAGATTACTAAAACCGTACACGACCTAATAAAAAGATATGGCAATGAGGAAGGTCTGTTTTGGAAGGTTGAAAATGGTAGAACCAAAATAAGTTCGGTTAAATACATTGAGTTTCTAAACAGTCAAGGATTTGCGAAGGTCTATTACGGGAGAACATTTTTATGGATAAAGGTCATAGATAATATTGCCGAGGTTCTCATTCCCGCAAAGATTGGTGATCATGTTCAAGGATACTTAACTAACAATCCGGATGCAGATACTGAAGAAGTCGTAGAGCAATTAATGGAAAGGGTCGGAAAATATTTTGGTGATAAATTATTAGAGAGAGTCAATACCATTGAACTAAAAATGAGCGGTGAAGACAAAGATACTGCACATCTATATTTCAAGAAGGAATTTATTGTTTTGAGAAAAGGTCAAGACCCGGAATTGAAAAATCATTCGGAACTTGCAAATCCGATTTGGAATACTCAAATCATAGACAGAGCATTTATACCTATTAATATTAAACGAAGACAAGCAGAGTTTGAGATATTTGTTTGGAATGTTTCCGGGAAAAATGTTGATAGATTTTTGGCAATTTGTTCTGCAATGGGATATTTACTTCACGGATTTAAGAACAAGTCAACTGCCAAAGCCATTGTAGCGGTAGATGAAAAGATTTCATCTGATCCAAATGGAAGAACTGGAAAGAGTTTGGTGGCGAAAGCATTAAGCTATGTGAAGTCATCTAAGAGAATTGACGGAAAGAACTTTTCATTCAATCCAAGATTTACATTTCAAGAAATTTCACCGAGTACGGAGATAGTAGACTTCAATGATGTCAAGGCAAACTTTGATTTCGAAAAATTGTTTTCAGTTTTAACCGACGATATGACGGTGGAATACAAGAGTCAGCATCCAATCACATTAAAGTTTGAAGATTCACCAAAAATATTCATCAGTACCAATTATACTATTCCGGGTAATGGGGACAGTTACAAAGACAGGATGTTTGAGATAGAATTTTCAGAGCATTACAGCGCATCCAATAAGCCAATTGACGAGTTCGGTCATCTGTTTTTTGATGATTGGGGTGAGGAAGAGTGGAACCGGTTTGATAACTTTATGATTGAATGCTTGCAGCTATACCTTGATGAAGGATTGGTTGAATACAAGATTAAGAACTTGCATATCAGAAAATTGATTGATCAAACATCTCAAGATTTTGTTGATTTTGTAAACGGTGAAATGAAAAGTGAAGTTGAGTATAACAAGGGAGATTTATTTTTTGAGTTTAAAAAGTTCATAGGATTTGAAACTGATATGTGGGGTCAATGCCCGGTAAAACAAAATACATTTTCAAGATGGTTAAAAGTGTATGCATCGTATCTTGGTAAGGAATACATTGAACGGAGATCAAATAGCAGTTACCTTTTTAGATACATTTAACTAAAAGTGCACTTTGAAAATTAAAAGTACACTGCTATTTACACTGTGTTTTGTTTGATTACAGCTTGTATTCTAACAATAGTGTAAAAGTGTACTTTTATTTACGTTTTGAAGAGAAAAAAATAAATAACTATAAATAATATATATTCCTACATAATATCTATAGTAAGTAATATGACAAATAAAGTACACTTTTACACTTTATTGTGTTTATAAGCCAAAATTGAAGAATATAGAGTGTACTTTGATAAAATCAATTTACACTGAAAGTGTACTTTTATAAAGGGGCCCAGGTTGTGTAGGTTGCTTATGGGGCTCAAATCAGAGGAAATATATGTCAAATTCAGAAATAGAGAAGGAACCTACTTTGAGTTCCTTCGGATTAAACAAATTAATTGTCAATGATCTTTATGATGAAAAGGATCAATACATACTAACCTAAGTAGTTATGGCTGGAAGCATAAAGTCGAACAGTGGCGTAAAGAGAAGTATATGTCCAATGGAGCATTCATCGCGGCAGTGGTATTCTAAATTCGATGGATCGCCAAATATTTATGTTGCGCTTTCGGCTGAAGGGGTAGTGTTGTGTAAGTTGGATCAAAGCTGACACAACCAAAACAACCGACCCCCAAAATAATAGGAGGACAAAATGAAATACTTTAAAAATCTGCAAGAACAAAAAGCAGAAGAAAATAGAAAACGGATATCAAAAGAAGTAATGGATCAACTCAAGGGAATGCTGGATTCGTATCCCAACAAAGGTGCTGAACTATACAGTAATGCACTTAGGAATATGAAGGAAGACCTTGACGAAAAACTTAGAACAACGGGACTTTTCCCAAAGCACTAAAACAGAGAGCTGGTTGTGCGCCAGCTCTTCTTTGTACCAATTTACGCAGGCATATGCAAAAGGTGAATGAGCTTTAATGTTTTATAAAAAGAGACTTATCGTAGAAAACTAATGAATTCTAGCACTCATAATTTGAAATATTTTTAAAGAACAATTCGTACATAATCAAAACTTTCTCTTAATTAATTATTTTATTGTCAATCAGTTAATCATTCGGCAATACAAGCCTCAGTTAATATCCCATTCTTTCTTTTTGCGAGCATTAACAAATCTAACGTGTAGAGTTGACATTTGAGCATCATTCCGTTCCTCGCTCTCTTTGTCTTCTCTTTGATTTCGTTTTTGTTTTTTTAACAGTTCTTCTATTTCTTTTTTTGAAGCTTCTATTGCTTCATGTAGGGTCTTATATGTTTTCATTTTTACTTTTCTCCATTTTTAATTTCCCGTCCTCAATAAAAAGCTTTACTGATTCATTATTGTAAATGACTTCAACTGTTAATGCTTTTCTTATATAAAGCTCGATATAATTCCTGCCGATAGTCTCTCGGTTTAACTTTTTCATTACATATCTGTCTTTCAAAGGCATTTTATTCCTCCTATAATTTGATATAAAAAATGTTAGTTAACCGTGAGTTGAATTAGCGTAAGAGTTATGCGGAATGCTTTGGCTTAGCATTTTAGCAAATTCTTTAACGTCGCTGCAATAGCTTCAAATCACGACTTATTTAAAAACCAAAAACCCCGCTAATGCGAGGCTGGCATTCACGCTTTAGCAATTATTTAATGTCGCTGCAAGTTGTTGCTTAAATGACGACACAAAAATGTAACTTATCTTTTGGAAAAAATCAAGCACTGGATCAAGGGTTTGGGTTACATCGGGAGTAGGAGGCAAGCAAATAAAAGAATTTCTTGTCAGAATAAATGCAGAAACTCTACAACAATAAACTAACCTATTCAATAATTACTTAAAGAATCTTTTGCCATTTGTATTACCTTTTCTTTTAACTCTAGCGGGCTTTCAACTATTACTCCTTGTCCTCTAGATACAATCCAGCTGGAAATTTCGTCCAAGGAGTTTACAGTTGTTTCAAAAGTAAGAGACCCGTCATCATTCTCAGTAATTTTCTGGTTTTCCATAAGTTGTTTAGGCCTGAGTCTATCAGCCCATGGTTTCAAAAGCTTTAGCTTAACTTCATACCTGTCATTACCAAGCCAACTCTTAAATGAAGTTTGAAAGATGCTTTTGATTTTAGCATCTGAAATTTTTCTGAATTTGATTTCAGTGGTTTCTATTGAAATTATTCTTTCAACGAAAAATTGCTTTAGTACTCCTTCATGTCTAGCGAATAATCTCCAACTGCCATCACTCTGGAATATCAACATTGGTTCTATTGTTCTATTAATGGATTCAGATGAAGAAGTTTTTAAATATTCAATAATTAATTGAAATTGATTTTCGATTGCTCTTTGAACAATTGTTATATTTTCTAATGCTTTCTCATTAAGTTTTCTAACAAGCAAATTTGTAGCTTTATTATAATACTTATCCAACAAGGAGCTATTTATGTATTCCGAAATAATTGCTGTAATTAAATCAGCATCCAATTTATTGTGAATTTTTACTCCCTCTTTTCCGCTTGAGTGAATATCAATTCCCATTTCTCTAAGCCCTTTTAAGTCCCTTTTGATTGTTAGTTCCTCACATTCAAAAAGGTAAGCAAAATCGGCAACTTTTAGTGTTTCTTTGTTGGAAATAATTAAACCAAGTATTTCAGATTGTCGTTTTATTTTTGCTCTAACATCCCGCATATACCTCACTTGATAAATATATCTGATTAAAATACCAAATCAATAATTGCAAGTCAAAAAGTATCTTTAAATGATACGACTTATTTCAAAACATATGTTTTATTATTAAAAAATATTTGGAGGATAGTATGGAAATCACAGTAAAGGCAGTTCAACGAGAGAAAGAATTAACTATAGTACAGTTTTCAACAGCTAACCAAGATACGTTTAATTATATGAGTCTCTCAAATGCTATTAAGAAAGATTTACTTGAAATTAGAGAGATAAGTAAGGAGGGAGATGTAAATAATTTAGCAGTATTTAACTTAGCGAAAGAATATGTTTTCATTATGGATGGAGATATTCTAGAAGGGGCAAAACAGAATCGTGTTGTGAACACCTCTGTTCTTTTAGCCCCTAACAGTAAAATGATTCTCCCGGTAAGTTGCGTTGAACAAGGCCGATGGAATTCTGTGTCTGATAAATTCAAAGAAGCTAATTATACAGCTCCTATCAGGATGCGCGCAAAAAAAACACAACGTGTGAAGGAAAATCTTGATCAGTCACGCGGCCACGAATCCAATCAAAGTGAGGTTTGGGATGATGTTCACAATTATCACATGTCATTTGATGTGAACTCAGAAACATCAAATCTATCCGATATTTACAATAGCAAATCAATAGAGTTTGACAGCTATATTAATGCATTCTCATTAGAACCAGACTCAAATGGAATCGCTCTTATTGTTAAAAAACAATTATTAAGTGTTGATGTATTTAACAGTAAAAATATTTACATGGAGTACTTTACAAAGATTCTTAAGAGCGCAGCTTTTGAATCATTCCAATTAAAAAAGTCAAAGGATCACCCAACTGAGGCTGAATCAAAATATAAAACTTTAACTTTTTTTGATTCCTTGGATAATATTGACTATACAGAGTACGATGGCCCTGGAGTAGGTATTGAGAAAAGATTTCAATCAGAAAATCTTGCTGGGGTTGAGCTGAGTTATAAGAAACATATGATACATTTGACTGCGCTCAATATTCCAAATAATTAATTGGAGTTATTTAAAGATATTATTATAAATTTTACAGTGGAAAGTAAGTAGAAACAAGTGAGCGTATCATGAAAGTTTTCCTTGATGATGTAAGAACAGCTCCTGTAGGGTGGATTAGAGTCTATTGGCCTGATGAAGCTATTGAACTTTTAAAAACTGGTAATGTAAAAGAAATAAGTCTTGATCACGATCTTGGTGATGATAAACGTGGTACAGGGTATAAAGTTTTGCTTTGGATTGAGGAAGCAGTATTTACATCAAACTTTCAACCACCGAAAATTAAAATTCATACTGCCAATAGTGCGGCTAGATTAAAGATGCAATTAGCTATTGATAAAATAAATAGCAAATCTTTTGATGAATAGAGAATTAGCATCAGTAATCACGGAAAAATTCAAAGAGAAATATATCTTTGACATATCGGACTATGATAATTACGGTGGATTTGTATTAATAACACATCCGTATTGGGAAGCATTCGTGTGTGCACCGGAAAGTAATTTCTGGATAAGAACATCATCTACTATTGATCTTAATCGAAGGCTAATTGTTTTTCCAAAAGAAGATAAGACCAGAAATAAAAACTCATTTTCTGAGTTTGATAAAGAACATTCTCAAAATCATGCCGCTCAAAAGTTTTTTCAATCAATTCCCCAAAATATTTATAAACTAATAAATAGATATGAAGATTGTCATTGGGAAAGTGTAAGAGCAATGACTTTACTTGGAAACGATTTCACTGATCTTATTAAATCAAATCCAATGATGGCTTATTTAATTGTTAACCTTGAAAAACTGAATCCATCATTTAAATTAGTACATGAAGTTGAACTACTCCAGAGACTTATTGCGACAAAACAGAGGGAGATATTAAGACTTGGAAACTTTCCATCAACAGAAAGCATGCGAAAGATTTTTACTAAGATAGATCCGGAACATTTTTCACTAAATCAATTTATTCTTTTTAACATGTTTTTTGTTAATAAAAAAGATAAATCAAATCGAATTATTAAGATGCTCCTCCATATTGAGAGAATAAATAAAAACTTGATTTTACTACTGAGCTATGAGCAAGATTTATGCACAGAACTGCAAGTGAAAATTATTCGGGAATTAATAGTTTCGGAGAATTACAAAAGTTACTTAAATATATTAAAACGTATTTATTCTCGATGTAAAAATATTCAAATGCAATTCCCATTGATATCTTCATTAAATAATCTTAAAGAAATTGATAAACAGAATAAAGAAAAAGTTTTCATCAGAAAAAAACTTTTAGATCAATTCCCATATCCTCCACTAAAAGGCACTGAAACGATAAAGCCAATAAAAACTGTAAATGAATTGTTGTCATGGAGTAAAAAGCAATCTAATTGTATTAGACAATATTCGAAAGCAGTAAAAAGTAAAAAATGTTATTTCTATAAAATAATTTTTAATACTGAAGAAGCTACACTTGAAGTTAAAATTGAAAGTAAGCAAATTAGGTTAGGCAGCTTGCTTGGAAGCGGAAACAGGGACGTCTCACCAAGATTAAAGAAACATGTAATGACTTGGTTTAATAAAGCGAAAAAGACAAATTATTAACATTACATTTTTTCTTTTGTAGGTCTATAAGAAATTACAGAAATTATAAAGACTCTAAAAGGGGGAGGTTATGCCCTAAGGAGTGGGAGACAATGTAAAAGAAGGTAAACTTAATTTGATAAAGGGATATTAGGGTTTTGAAGTTTAACCTCTATTTACCTAAATTATTACAATTCTAATTCCCAAAATAGTGGCTTTTTTAATGGTGCTCTACTTTTTACGAGCTCATGCTTTTTAAGATGAAGAGAGAAATTGGACAAAGAATAGTATTAATATCTTGTGTTTCCCAAAAAGGAAATCAAAAAGCAAAAGCAAAGGACTTGTATAAAGGACCCCTTTTTACGAATAGTTTGGCTTATGGTCAGAAACTAAATCCAGACAAAATATTTATTCTTTCTGCTTTACATCATTTAATCGAACTCGATGAAGAAATTGAACCCTATGATGTAACTTTAAGTTATGTTCCACCTTCCAAAAGAACCAAAAAATCAAACTTGAAAGTTTTGACAAAAATGAAGCAAGATTATGGGGACAAAAAGTTATAGAGCAATTAGAAATAGTTGCAGACCTAAAAAATGATGAATTTATCATACTTGCTGGTCAATCTTATCTTGAACCAATTAAAAATGGACTGAGTAATTTTAAAGAACCTTTGAAAGGACTAAGACCAGGAGAGAGAGTTAAATTCTTAGCAAACAAAATATTATAATGACATCACTAACTTCAAGACTTCATATTTTATTCAATGAGCAAAAAAGATTTTTGTTTCCATTCAAAGACCAAGAAAATAAAATGCCAAAAAATGGCATATACATAATCTTTGAAAATGGAGAGAAATATGGAGACTTAGACAGAATTGTTCGTATAGGAACTCACACTGGTGAAAAGCAACTACGTTCAAGATTAAACCAACATTTTATAAAGGAAAATAAAAATAGAAGCATATTCAGAAAGAATATTGGTCGTTGCTTATTGAATAAAGATAAGAGTTCTTATTTACCATTATGGGATCTTGATACAACATCAAAAGTTGATAAAGAAAAGAACTTAAAACTACTAAACCTTGAATTTGAAATACAAATCGAAAAAAGGATTAGTGAATATATTCAAACTAATTTGTCATTCTGTGTTTTTCAAATTGAAACCAAAGTACAAAGACTTTTTTGGGAAAGTAAAATAATTTCAACTCTTGCAAAATCGAATGAATTGAAACCGTCAAAAGAATGGTTAGGAAACTATTCAACGAAAGACAAAATTAAAACAATCGGACTATGGCAAGTGAATGAGTTGTTTAATGAAGCAATGACAGAAAATGAATTCGAAATATTAAAGGAAAAATTATCATATGAGAAAACACCTAACCGCTAACAAAGTATAAATATAATAGCCGAGATATTAGTAAATATGAACATTGTAGCCCGCATAAATGTAACTTGAAAAGTTCGAGTTCCGCAGTCGGCTACTATTCTTATGCAAACCGTTAGGCCTCACCCTAAAAGGGATGCGTGGAGAAAAATATTTTAACTAAAAGTGGAAATTTTAAGTGGAGATAAATTATATATGGATACGAATCAAACCAATCAATTAGTTCTAAAGTCAATAAATCAACTATTTGAATATAGTTTTTTTATCCCTGCGTATCAACGTGGTTATCGTTGGACAAATACGCAGGTAATACAACTTTTAGACGATGTGTGGAATTTTGCTAAAAATCCACCGCCACAAGAACAAGGAAAAGAAGATCCGTTTTATTGTCTACAACCTATCGTAGTAAAAAAACATAGAGAAAAGGAAAGGGAAGTAATTGATGGACAACAACGATTAACCACAATATTTTTAATCCTACATTATTTTAATGAAATGTGGATTGGAAAACAAAAAATAAAAGAACCTGAAATATCTTATGAAACAAGACCAGATAGTGCAAAATTTATTTCATCATTAGAAGTTGATATAGAGGACTTTGACACTAAATTGAAAATTGACGAAGCTCTTAATAGGATTAAGCTAAAGAGTAATGTTCAACCAAAAGATAATATTGATTATTATCATATTGCTAATGCATATAAATCAATTCATTTTTGGGTACAACAAATGGGAAATAAGCTTGATAACAATAAACTTCAATCAATTTTCCAGAATGATACAAAAGTTATTTGGTATGAGGTAGAAGAAACAGAAAATAATAACTCAATTGATATTTTTACACGATTAAATATTGGAAAAATACCTTTAACGAATGCTGAACTGATAAAAGCCTTGTTCTTGCAGAAAGGAAATTTTGCAGAAGAAAAAGCAACCTTAAAGCAGATTCAGATAGCCTCAGAGTGGGATATTATAGAAAAAACTTTACAAGATAATGCATTTTGGCTCTTCATCTATAATCCTGATAATCATTTGAAATATGATAACCGGATTGAGTATATTTTTGATTTAATAAAAGGACGTACAAAAGATTCAGAATATTATCACACTTTTAATGAATTCTATAGGGATTTCTCAAAAAACCTCAAAAATAAAAAACCAGATATTGATAAAATATGGTTAGAAATAAAAAAGTATTTTTTGACTTTAGAGGAATGGTTTAAGAATTATGTATTATTTCACTATGCTGGTTATTTAATTGATTGTGGAATCTCTATTAATACTATTAAAGAAAAATCTTCAGGTAGGAATAAAGATGACTTTAAATCCTATTTAAAAAACGAAATAAGGAAACAAGTAGATTGTAACATTGATGAGATAGAATATGGTAATAAGTCAATAAAAAAAATTCTCTTGTTATTCAATATACAAACTGTTTTAGAAACACAAAAATCAGATATGCGATTCCCTTTTCATAAGTATAAGTCAGAAGATTGGGATATTGAACATGTTTGTTCTCAAACTGATAAAACAATTAGTGGAAATAAAAGATTAGCGTGGGTTAATGATATCTTGGAATATTTTACAGGTACAACTGATATTGAAAATGCAAAGAATTTTAGTAATGATTTAGAAGATAATGAGGGAACGGCAGAAAATATTAAAGAAATTTGCAACTCTCTGATTAAATTGAAAGAAGATGAACAATTTGAAGATGAACAATTTTATTCTTCGTTTGAATTGGTGCAAAAATATTTCAGAGAAGATAATCAAACGGAAGAAAAAGATGATATTTCTAATTTAGCATTGCTTGATTCCACCACAAACCGTAGTTATGGCAATTCTTTTTTTCCAATCAAAAGAAAACGCATTATTGAAAATGACAGCAAGGGAATATTTGTACCTATTGCTACAAAAAATTTATTCCTAAAATACTATTCCCAAAAATTAGGTGAAGTTATGTATTGGAGTAGTGATGATGCAAAAGATTATTTGGAAGCAATAAAAAACACCTTGAAGGATTTTTTACCAGAAGAGGATAAAAATGAACAATAATATTAACACACAGTCAGGCGAAAGATTATCGTTTTATAAATTATTTAAAGAAAAAAATTATAGAATTGTTATACCTATCATTCAAAGAGACTATGCTCAGGGACGAGAATCTGCAAAAGAGGTCAGAAATACATTTTTAGATGCTCTTTATAATTACTTGGATGAAAATAAAGCAAACAGAGATTTGGATTTTGTATATGGTAGTTTGGAGGAAGAAAATGGCATTACAAATTTCATTCCTCTTGATGGACAACAACGACTTACAACTCTTTTTCTCTTGCATTGGTATTTGTGCCAAATATCCGATGATGAAAATAAAAAGATAGAGTTTAAAACTACTTTATTAAAAGATGAAAAATCAATGTTTGCTTATGAAACTCGTAGTAGCTCATCTGAATTTTGCGATGCTTTGATGAGTAGCGATATTGATTTTAATAATCTTTTAGAAACTGATAAAGATTCAAATGGTAACAGTAAAGACAATAGTTTATCAAAAACAATCAAAAATTATTCTTGGTTTTATCTTTCGTGGGAATATGACCCCACTATTCAGTCAATGCTTACTATGCTTGATGCAATAAATAACAAGTTTTCAAATAAGAAAGAATTTTTTGAAAGATTGTTAGATATAAAAAATTCCATAGTCACTTTTTTGTTTCTAAATTTACAAGATTTTAAGCTAACAGATGATTTGTATATTAAAATGAACTCACGAGGAAAAGTTCTTACTCCATTTGAAAACTTTAAAGCAAAATTTGAACAGTATCTTGAGAATTTAAAAACAGAAAAAGACTTTAATTTAAATTTTGGTGATACAAACAGAAATGTTTCTCTAAAAGATTACTTTTCATACAATATTGATATTAAATGGGCAAATTTGTTTTGGAATTATCGAACCTTACAAAATAGTTCTAATACAGAAACAGATAATACCTTTGATGATGAGCTAATGAATTTTATCAGGGTTATTTTTACAAATAAATATGCCGAGAATGTTGATGTTTCGTTAAAAGAGAAAGATGATACATTAGAATATTTATTAGGAACAAGTACAGCAAAAAAAAATAAAGACTATTCTGATATTATTACTTTTAATAAGTACGATGAATTACAATTTTTTGTAAGTCGTAAATATGATGAGCAAAAGGATATTTCACAAAATAAGTATGAAAAAGTAAGAAGCCTATCATTGGAATATATTTTATATCTGATAGATTCTTTTGATAGTCTTGTAAATGGAAACGAAAATATTAAGGTTTATTTACCGGAAGATTATAAATTTTATTTTGATGAAGACAAAGTCTTTGAAAATTCATTAAAACATGACTTTGAGAGTAACCATCAAAGATTGTGTTTTTATGCATATGTTAGTTATTTAATTACCAACATAGATGATAGAAGTGGTATCAATCAGTGGATGCGGGTAATACACAATCTTTCTCATCCTGAAAATACAGTTATTGACAGTGCTTCAGAAGTAGCTGCATCCGTTAAAGCAATAAAAGAATTATTACCACAAAGTAATAATATTCTTGAGGAGTTAAAAAATAAACAAAAAATAACTTCATTTTCGAATTGGCAAGTTACAGAAGAAAAAATTAAAGCACATTTAATTGCTAAAAATGATGTATGGAAGAAGAAAATTGAAGAAATTGAAAAACATAGATATTTTAACGGACAAATTGGATTCATTTTAGAGTTTGCAGGAATAATAGAATATTATAAAGATAATAACGATTGTGATTGGAGCGATCCAAAAAATGAGGAGTATTTTGAAAGCTTCAAACACTATGCAAATAAAGCAAGTAAAGTTTTTGAGGATAGTTATGAGAATAGAAAAAATGACGAAGATTTTCTTTTTGAAAGAGCAGTATTGAATAAAGGTGATTATTTGACAGACGCATCCCAATACAGAAAAAATTTATTATCTACCAATCTAGTTAAGAATAATATTAAACGTGATCACAGCTGGAAGAGACTATTGAGAATATCTGATGATGAAGACTGGACAAAGAGACGTTTATTAGTAAAACAAGTTTTTGATGACAAACGATTTGACGAGAATAATTTAAAAAGTTCATTGAAATCTATTTGTAATGAAACAACAAACACTTGGAGAGATTATTTTATTTACTGTCCGGAATTAATAGAGTATTGTAAGCAAGGATTTATAAGATTTGAGAATGAAAACAATATATTATTGTATGGTCAATCACAAAGCAATCATATGCATGCTGAAATGTACTCTTATTATATGTGGAAGAAATATATTGAACCCAATAAGGATTCCTTTAAGCCTTTTAATAATATTTATTATAATGAGGTTAAAAGTATTGATGATGACCCAAGTATTATCTTAGGTGACTTTTGTCACAATAGAATTTATTATGAAATTTGTGTTTATTATAATAATAACGATAATTTGCCAAATCCATATGAAATTGCTGTTTACAAATCGAAAGGTGAAAATTTGCAAGAAAAATATGGAAATGATATTAAATTAATTTTAGATAAATGTGCTCTTAAATGGAATGATGAATACGGGGGTTATTTCTTTACTTGCGAAAAAAGCGATGAATTAATAAAAAAAATTAGAGAGTTGATTGAATATATAAACCAAATTGATTTATAAATAAAATGGGCAAAGGCATAACAAATTATATACGTAATGAGGGTAAAGTACTAATATTGAAGTGTAAAACTTCAGCAACTTATGTGCAAAAGCTAGTTGAAGATAGAAAATGGTTTACGATATTCTTGAATTTGAAGAAGGAGAAAAAACCATGGAAAAAAGAGAAGGAGTAGAGTCAATAATAAGTGGACTTTTTGAATAGTTTGAAATTTCAATTTGAGGGTATATCATGTCAACTATGATTCCTACAGAATTTAATCCCGCTTCTCCAAGTTTTGCAGAAAAGTTTATTTTTAATCAACTAAAAAAATCTTTTTATGAAAACGTAATTGTTTTTCACTCCTTTGATCTTTTAGCTCGAAACAAACAAAATAGAAATATAGATGCTGAAATTGATTTTCTTATTCTTCATCCTCAGTTTGGGATTTTAGTTCTTGAAGTAAAAGGCGGTGTAATAAAATACTCTAATGGATTATGGTATCAAAATGATAAGAAGCTTGAACGATCCCCAGATAATCAAGCAAAGCAAAACAAATTTAATATTAAAAAGTTTCTAACTCAGAGACTAGGAATTGAACCGCCAGTTTCATTCGGACATTCAATATGCTTTCCAGATTGTAATTTCAAAATTGAGAACCTCCCTATAAATATAGAGGGAATAACTATAAGTGGAAATCATATTGAATATTTGGAAGAGAGCCTTATTTCAATAATGAGAAATTTCAACATTGAAAGTCTAGCTAAAATTGAAAAGGTTATGTATAGAACCATTAAGAAACATCTTATGTCGGAATTTGAATATGGTTCAACTTTTTCTGATAAAATACTCGTAGAAGAAAGAATGATTTTTAATTTGACAGAAAGACAATGTGAATTATTAGTTTTTATTTCTGAGTATAACAAAGCGCTAATCAAAGGATGTGCCGGGTCAGGAAAGACAATAATGGCTGTTAAAAAAACTAAGGAGTTAGTAGCCTCTGAAAAATCAGTATTGTTATTATGTTATAATATTATGTTAGCTGAACAATTAAAAAATGAATTAGCCGAATACAACTCAGTAACAGTATCTACATATCATCAATTCTGTATTGATCATCTAAAAACTAAAGGAATAGAGATAAACTCAAAAGATAAACCGGAATCTTATTGGATTGAAGATATACCAAATATGTTCTTTGAACTTCAAGAAGAACAACCGATTAAATTTGATGCATTAATAATTGATGAAGGGCAAGATTTTAGGGAGGAGTATTGGATTAGCTTATTGGATCTTGTAAAGTCAGATGGATATTTCTACGTTTTTTATGACCCCGATCAAAATTTATTTAAGACAAAGATGAAATTTCCGGAACAGCTTGGAACTCCTTTTTTACTTAATAAAAACTGTAGATCAACAAAAAATATATTCAACAAATTGAAAGATCTGGCTAGTTTTGATATTAAAATATCTGAAGAAGCATTTGAAGGGGAGAATATTACAATATATAATAATTCGGATGTTAGACAGCGCAGAAACTATTTAAGTAAAACATTACATGATTTAGTCGAAAATCAAAATATTAAGAAAAATCAGATCGTTATCTTAGGCGCACATAAAATAAAGAATACTTGCATAGGTGAATCAAATTCTGTTGGAAAATTTCAAATTACTGAAAATACACAGTCAGGAAATAATTCAATTTCCTATTTTACATTCATGAAATATAAAGGATTGGAATCTGATGTTGTCATTTTGCTTGATATCGATATTGATGATCCTCGATGGAATGAGGTAGGGTTATATACAGGAATATCAAGAGCGAAACATATCGTATATATGATTTATCAGTAACGAATTTATTTGAGTTGACAGATTCTAATTTTTGTATATTCTGTCTGCCTTCAAATATAAATTATTAGAATAATGGTTATACAATTCCATCCAGCTTATTCTGAAATTAAACCCATCAAGAGTTTCCTTCTTACCATGCTTCGGATAATTTTTATAGTACTTGGAACTAGCTAGTAAGAGCATATCAACTTTAATATCAGATTTTAATAATTTCTTTATAAATAGTTCATCTTTAAGAAATTCACCGGACTGTTCAGATTCAAATCCCTGCTGAACCTTCGCTTCAATAATAACAATATTTGATACCGAGAATAGGCACAAATCAAAAGTTCTTTTCTGTGGATATTCTTTATTATCCTTAATTGAGTCTTCTCTGAAATGTTTGAAATAATCTCGATACAGACATACCTCATATCCAACTTCCCATTCAACATCTTCTGGAAGTTTCATATTCTTATTTACATTTAACCATTTAACAAATTCTAATTCTTTACTTTTGATCTGAAAATAAAGATGCGCACAGTAGAGTCTTTCTTCTCTTGAAATATCAATCCAGCTTTTGCCCTTAAAATATTTGAATCCCATTTAACTCCTCCAACAATTAATGATAGAATTTTATTGAATTCTAGTAATTTAAATTAAGTAAACAATGTCTTATATTTAAGAGGCGAGATTCTTATTTGTAAATTTTCCTTCATTCAGATTACTTTAGACTGTTGATTATGAATTATACTGAAAAACAAAATCAAGCAATTAACACAATAGATAAAAACCTTCAAATTATAGCCTGTGCTGGGTCAGGCAAAACTCAAGTTATTTCTCAACGTATTGTAAACATTCTAAAAACAAAAGAAGGCCTTGAACCAAAAAACATAATCGCATTTACCTACACTGAAAAAGCAGCCGCTGAATTAAAAACCCGTGTTCTAAAACTTTGCCGTGAGCAAATTGGGAATATTCAAGGCATTGCCGAAATGTATATCGGTACTATCCACGCTTGGTGTTTGCAATCACTTCAAGACAATATTTACGAGTTCCAAAAATTCTCAATCCTTGATGAAATTAAGTTAAAACTTTTTGTTGATAAATATTATTCGTCAATTGGCATGACTGATGTGAGTATGGATAGGTATAAGGATACTGGTCGATTTATTAATATTATGGGGTTATTAAGAGAAGCTGAAATCGCTGATGGGCAAAGCCTACCTAATGAATGGAAAGAAGCATTACAAAAATATGAATCAAAACTAATCGAAAGTTCATATTTTGATTTCACAATGATTATGACTCTTGCAATTAAAAATATTCAAGAGAATGAAGAATACCGAGCTAAACTAGAATCAAATCTAAAATATCTTACGGTCGATGAATATCAGGATGTAAATCCTATCCAAGAAAAACTAATCTCCGAGTTATCCAAACTTAATCCTAACCTTTGTGTGGTTGGCGATGATGATCAAACCATTTACCAATGGCGTGGTGGTGATGTTCGATACATTCAAGATTTTCGAAATAAATACCCCAATGTTGAGTACATAAAACTTGAAGATAATTTCAGAAGCACTCCAGGCATTATCAACGCAGCTCAAAAATGTATTCAAAATAATCACAACCGTCTTGACAAAGAAATGCTTACTTCCGGTCATCAAAAATTCGAGTTTGGCGATATTCTCTATAACCAATTTGATAATGAATTTGATGAAATTACCTTTATAAGAGACACAATAAAAAAACTTCGCGATGATTCTACAGGGTTGATTTTTCAAGACAAACTCGATTCCCCCCCTCGTGGTCTCGATTATTCTGATATAGTAATTCTTGTTCGTACATGGGGTAAAGCCCGTCCAATAATGGAATTTCTTGCAGAAGAAAATATTCCTTTTATTGTAAAAGGTGTTAACGAACTTTTCCAACGATCTGAAATTAAAGCAGCAAAAGCTGTATTTCATTTCCTAAACAACGACATAGAATCAGATACATTAAAGGCATATTGGAAAGCTGTTTCAAACGAAATAAATGATGAAGATCTTGACAGTGCTATCAAATACTTAGAGACAAAAATTCCCAAGAAAGATTCTTACTACACAACTTTCAATATCCAAAATATTTTTTGGGATTTTATAGAAAAAGCAAAACTTTCTGAGGAAACATTTAAAGATCCTTCTCAGCCAAATAGTGCTGGTAACCCAATTAATGAAATTATCTATTATAACCTTGGGATGTTCAGCCAAATGATTTACGATTTTGAATCGATCCATTTCAAGGATGATCCTAAATGGGGGTTGAAAAATTTTCTAAATTTCTTAACATATTCAGCAGAAGATTATTATCCTGAAGGGTGGCTTAATAATGCTTTGGCTACTCCCAATGCAGTTCAAATTATGACTATTCATCAGGCGAAAGGTCTAGAGTATCCAGTAGTTTTTATTCCAGGTATGAATAGAAATTTCTTCCCACTAAAAAGACCAGGCGGTAAACAAATATGGCACTTTATAGAAAAGTCACTTATTAAAGACCAATACCGTTACGAATCCTCAGAAGAAGATGAAAGACGTTTATTCTATGTAGCACTTACTCGTTCACAAAAATTTCTTTTTATTACTCGTGCACCAGAAAATCAATTGAAAAAAGTAGAATCAATCTTTTGCAAAGAAATTAGTAATTCTGATTTTGTGATTTCTTCTACCGACTATAACTATAATGAAGTTCCACGCCTCCCAGCTGAATCTAGATCAGAATCAAATATTATTTCACTCAATTTTTCGGTTCTTAAAGCTTTCTTCGATTGTCCCTATAGATTTAAACTTATTTCTCTTTATGGCTTTGTTCAGCCTATTGCAGAAACCATTGGATATGGCAACTCAATTCACAATATTCTTATGGAAATGCATCGGAGATATCTTGATGGTGAATCTATTACTCAAGATAAACTTCCAGATTTTGTGAATACACATCTTCATCTCCCATATGCACTTAATAAAATTTTTGAGCAAACTAAAATAAAAGCGAATAAAGTAATTAATGATTATTTCCAAGAAAATTATAACGAGTTCGATAAAATTGAGTACGCTGAAAAAGATATTCAGCTCGATCTCGGCGATGGTATTATGGTTAAGGGTCGTATGGATCTCATAACCAAAAAAGATGTTGGCGGACACGATATCACAACTATTGTAGATTTCAAAAGTAAAGACGATGCTCAAAAACTAGAAGTTACTATGGATCAACTTTCACTCTATGCTCTTGGCTATAAAGAACTAACTGGTAAAAAAGCAGACTTCCTTCAAATTTTTAACCTCGATGAAGAAGGTCAACATAAACATACTCAACCACTTGCTAATACTAAACTCGATGAAATGAAAACTAAAATTGTCTGTTCAGCTAATGATATTCGCTCCAACAAATTAAATAAAACTAATAATCAAAAAAATTGTAATTCATGCTTTCAACAAAGACTTTGTTCTGGTATAAAAATAAACTAAAAAAAGAATAACAAATGGCTAAAAATTATAAAGGTTCTCTTACCCTCGATTGGTATAACAAACAAAAAGCAATTATCAATCTTGATGAAAAAAGTATTAAATCCGAAACTGATATTCCTGCTCCACGTATAAATTGGGTTAATAAAGAAGAAGCCCTCTTTTACGAGCTATCTGAAGAAGAAGGTAAAGGTCTTCGACCATATTGGGTTGATAGAAATGATATCCGTGTAAAGGAAGCGCGTCCCCTTATTTTTCAAATAGCATTTAAAGCTTTTCAAAAAACTCAAAAAGACTCACTCTTAAAGAAAGAATGGAAAGTTGAAGAAATACATAATGAAGAAAATGCCGAAGATATTGAAAATATACTAATCAAGGGAGATAATTTATTAGCCCTTAACACTCTAAAAAAATACTTTGACAAACTCTCGGATAATGAAAAAGTAAAATCTATATGTATTGATCCACCATTTAATTCTGGATATGCATTCGAAGAGTATGATGATAATTTGGAACATTCTGAATGGCTTACACTGATGAGAGATCGTTTACAATATCTGAAAGAACTATTGAGTGAAGATGGTTCCATTTTTGTTATTCTTGATGATAAAGAATCTTCGTATTTAAAGCTACTACTTGATGATGTTTTCGGCAGAGATAACTATTGCAATGAAATTATTGTAAAAACTAGTAGTTCCTATGGATTTAAAAGCACTTCTAAAGATTTATTAAAACAAGCGAATCATATATTCCTTTATGCAAAAAACAAAACAAATTTTCATATTAAAAATGTCTTCACTGAAAAAGAATATGATACTCAGTATAAATATATATTTTTAAATACCGACAAAAATGAATCAGAATGGTCTTGGATGTTGGTCGCTGACTACTTCGCAAAAGAACAAAATTATTCATCCGCAAAAGAAGCAAAAACCTCTATTGGGGCAAAACAATTTGATAATTTGTTATTTGATTTTATTCTTGAAAACGCCACTAAAATATTCAGGACTGCAGCTGTTTCAGGTGGCGCATACAAAAAACGGAAAGATACTATTCACTTATCAAAAACAAAAAAGAAAGAAATAATTAGACACCCTAATGATGATCTGGATTACATGTTTATTGGTGGTGAAAGAGTAATATTTTATTCAGAACGTCTAACCGAAATAGATGGAATCAGTTTACCAGGGGAAATAGTTACAGATATTTGGAATGATATTCCAATAGAAGGTTTGGCCGGTGAGGGTAACGTAGATTTCCCAAAAGGGAAAAAACCAGAAAAATTGATTCAACGAATGCTTGAATTAACGACTGAGCCAGGAGATATAGTTTTAGATTGTTTTGCAGGCAGTGGCACCACTCCAGCTGTTGCAAATAAAATGGGCAGAAAATGGATTGCTATAGAATTTGGAAATCAAGCTGAACGACACATTATTCCACGCTTGTCATCAGTTATAAAAAGTGAAGATCAAACTGGCATCTCAAAATCTGTCAATTGGCAAGGTGGTGGCTCATTCAAATACTATCATCTGGGTGAATCGATAATTAAAATAGATGAAGAATCAAAAAAAGGTGAATTTAACTGGCCTCTCGGTGCAAAGTTCATTCAAGATTCACTTCTCATTTCATATGATTTTAATTTAATTGAAGATGTTAATCTATTCCCTGCACAGCTATTTAAAGTTACATCTAACCAACCAACACTTGGCAAAATAGTAGGTAAAAGCGGTAAAGCACTTTACGGAATTGCATACTTAGCAGAACCAAAAGATAAAAATCTTACTATCACAAACGAAGTACTTAAAACAATTCTATTATCCCTAAAAAATCAAAAAGATTTTCAATCTCTAATTATCTATACAAACAAAGGTATAGATATTGCTGAAGATTCAATGCCGGATGAATTAGAAATAATAAAAGTTCCACATGCTATATTCAATGAGCTGGAGAGATAATTTTGGCGAGACAACAACATCAAAACAAAGCATATTATACTCTGTATAAGAAACTCCTTCAGAAAAAATTAGATGATGTAATTTCAGCTATTGAACCAGAAACAGTTGGAAATCTTTTTATTAACCCAAGTCCAGAAGCAACACTTCTAAAATCTATGCATCAAGGTGTTACTAAACATCCACTCCGTTACTATCAAAAAGAAGCTCTTTATACACTTCATCATATCTACCCAAAATCAATTGACGTATGTAGAAATTCAACGGATGCGCAAAGTATTTTACTCAAAACAATGGAGTATAAACACATAAAACCTTTACTTGAGAAAGTGGATTCAGAAACAGAACGCAAAGCTCCATTTCTAGGTTTTGAAATGGCAACCGGTTCAGGAAAAACAATGCTAATGGGCGCTTCGATCTATTACCTTAATAAAAATTTCAACATTCAAAATTTTTTAATAATTACTCCTTCTTCAACAGACATCTATAAAAAAACAATACGCAATTTTTATATAGGTACAAAAGAAACTGTTTGGCATGATGATGTCAATTTTAAATTTAATCTTATAAATGGTGATAATTTTAAGGACACTAAAGATTTATTGCATTCTGAAACCGACGCCAATATATTTATTTTTAATATCGATAAGTTTGGCTCGAATGCTACCAATACCAAAAAGAATTGGGAAAGTTCTATATGGAATGATGGCAATGGTAATTCAATAAGTCTTTTAGATTATTTATCAACTAATGATTTAGTGATTATCACAGACGAAGCTCATCATGCTCAAAGTCCAAAGGCAAATAAAGTTATAACAACATTCAAACCCTTAGCAGTTCTCGAGTATACGGCAACAGCAATTGAAACTGGAAGAAACGAGCAGAGGAAGAATCAAACAATTGTTTATAAATATGATATTAAAAGATTCCTTGAAGATAAATATGGTAAGTTAGTGCGTGTTCTTGCTCTTCCGGGGAATATTAAAAATAAACCTGGACGAACGACAGAAATTTCGACTGTTGAAAAATACAAACTACAACTTTTCTTTTTGGTTCATCTTCTGAAGAAAAAGGCATTGACATTAGACACAATCAACCGAAGTCTTAAAGCAATTGGTTTCGTAAAAGTAAAAAATGAAATTAAATATGCCGAAAAAGTCGAAAAATATATTAAAGAACAGCTTGCTGAAGATACTACTAGCTTAGAAATTATTCTTGAAAAAGCTAAAACAGAAGACACAGAAACTACAAATCTAATTTTGCAACTCTTTGAAAACGAATATGATTCAGATATAGAGTTACTTCAAAAAGAAATTAATAAGATTGCACAAACCAGCATTCTATATACTTCAAAATCAGATAAAATAATTATAAAACAGTATGATGATATTCTTAGAAACCAAGTGGAGATAGTAATATTTATTGATAAACTCAATGAAGGCATTGATATGCCGAATATCTACTCGATGGTTGTTATAAATGATAATCCAACTGATTTTAGAACATCCGTAAAACAAATTATTGGTCGAGGTGTTCGTCTTAATAGAGAACAACGTCAATATGATGATGAAATTGGTAATCTGCTTTTAACGCATAACGAAAAACTTCATATAATTTGCGATAAAGGCGCCGCATTCCAAGAGGTTATTTTACAAATTCAAAAAGAGTTTGGCCTTAATGATAAAACATTTGCGATTGAAAGTGGTGAAGAACAGATTATCACTAATCGTGTAAAGAGAGATAAACTTAAAGGTATTCAAATACCTCGTATCAAAATAGATTTTAAACGTAAACAAGATGCGTCAATTCAAAATGTAATTGAAAACTATTCTAAAATTATTCAAGATTATATTGAATCAAACTGTTTTAACCGCACTGTTGATGGTCAAGAATTAAAATTTCTTAAATATACTCCAGACAGCTTCTTTACTGAAATAGATCTTTTTATTGATGAAAAAGAATTTCATAGAATTGGTGAACAACAAGGTTGGAATTTTACTTTACTTGAAATCACAGAAAAAAATATGAAGGATATTTACGGAAGAGTTATATCAAAGCTAAAACCAATTCCGGATATACCCAAAACATATTCAATTTTTCAACAATACGGACTATTACTAAACAAAGCTGAAATATATTATTACAACCTAGATTTTGTAGATTACAAAATAGCTATCCAAAGATTAATAGATAGCTTCACTTACTTTTATATTCATTATGTGGAAAATATTTATTTCGAACTTGACTTAGACACCATTGATGCAGAAACAAATACATGGCTTCTTGTAAACCAATTCCTTGATGAAACAATTAAGGTTCGTAAAAAAGAGATAAAAAACAAATCTCGTAATATTGATGACAATTCCGCTTTAATAGAGAAAATTAAAAATGGCTATTTCTTTTATGGATATGAAAACTCAATCTATGAATACGATAAATTTGATACACTTCCAGAAAAACAACTAGCAGATTATGTCAATCATTTAATCGAAAATAATCCAAATAAAGAAAATCCTTTCTGGGTAAGAAATGACAGAAATATTTTCTTTGAGTACGGATCACACAAATACTATCCTGATTTTATTCTTTTCTTTAATAAAATTATTTATGTAATTGAAATCAAAGCTGAAGTATTTTCAAATCCTAAGAAAAACAGATTACTAATCGAGCTTAATAATGTTAAAGGCCGCGGCAATGTTAAGCAATACAAAGGTGTTGTAGTTTTTCAAGTTCAGATGAATAAACTAAAAGACCTCAATAAAGATTTTAATGAATTTATAAAAGAAGCAGAAACTTACTTTGAACAAATCCAATCCAAAACTGAATTAGTCCCGGATTCAGAAGTTGATCCGGCTTTAAGGTATATCGAGTTTGTTCCGGCATTCGAATCTCATCAAGCATTTGATCATTTTGTTAATAAGAAACATCTTAAAAATGTTAAATGGTTAAAGGTACCTAGATATAATTACAAGGATTCTGTATTTGCATCTCTAATTAAAGATAATTCTCTTGGTATGGAATTGAGTAATAAATGGGTTTTATTTACTTCTAATGTCCCCGATGACCCTTCTGTATTTAAGGATTCTTTTGTTTTATGTTATCACCCCTCAATTGAAGAAAGCTATTACAAGCATCATACTACAATTAAGAAGTTTTCATTCGAGGAAACATTGACTAAAGACGGTTTGTTCGAACACAAAAATATTAAAATAATTCTTTCTTCTGTTGATAATGACGCAGAACCTTTAACAATTGATTCAAATAAAGACTTTAAGGTGATCGCAGTAAAGTATAATTAGGTTATATGCATTTTTAAGTTGGTGTACTTAAATTAAGGTTATTTATGACTTATCTCTTTTACGATCTTGAAACATCCGGCACCAATGAAGTCTTTGATCAGATATTCCAATTCGCTGGTATTATAACTGATAATGAATTTGAATTACTCGATGAAAAAGAAATCAGAATAAAACTGCGTCCTGATGTTGTAATTTCTCCTGGCGCTATGATTACCACAAACTTATCATTAGAAGATGTTCAAGAAGGTTCCTGTGAATATGAAGCCATAAAAGAAATTCATGCACTTTTTAATACCCCCAATACAATAAGCGTAGGTTATAATTCATTTAGCTTTGATGATTTATTTCTTCGTTTTGCTTTCTATCGCAATCTCTTATCTCCTTATACTCACCAGTTTCAAAACGGCTGTTCAAGATTTGATATTCTTCCAATTACAGTATTCTACTATCTTTTTAATCGTGATATTATATCATGGCCTGTAATTGATGAAATTACGTCACTCAAGCTAGAGAACTTAATAGCCGCTAATAATCTTGTACAAGGTCAAGCTCACGATGCTCTAGTTGATGTTCGAGCTACTCTTGAACTTGCCAAAATATTAAGAGAAAATCAGCAAATGTGGAATTATTGTATAGGGTATTTTGATAAACGAACTGATCAACGCCGTTTTAATTTAGCACTAGGAAATAATAATGCCCCTCAATTAGTTGATGGCATTCCAGTTATTAATTTAGCCTGCAATAAATTCCAATCAAAAAATAATTTTGTTACTACAACTTATTTCATCGGAGTGGATAATCATCACAATCATAAATTTCTGAGACTTGACGATAAGGCATTTGATTTTAATACAATTGATAAGGTTCACGATAATATCTGGGTCATTAATAAAAAACTTGGCGACAATATTCTGATTCTTCCCGATCACGAAAACACTTGGAATTCTGTTTTAGAAGATAATTTAGATAAAGTTAATCATAATCTTAACTTTATTAACAATAACCCCAATTTTATTCCGGCTGTTCAGGAATATCATCTAAATCATCAATTCGATCCAATTAGCAATCTAGCCCTTGAAGCCAAACTCTATCAAACTAATTTTAATGACTGGGATAATGCAAAAGCAGCTCTTCAAAATTTCCACAATTCAGAAATATCCGATAAATTTGCAGTTGTTCAAACTTATCTTACTGAATACAAAACTTTCCATCGTTTGGCTAATAGAATTATTTGCAGAAATTATTCTGAAAATGTGCCTGATGAACTAAATGATCGTTTTGTTCAACACTTAAATTCAATAAACAATGATGATGAGAATTCCCGTTACAAAGATTATAAAAATAAACCCATTTATAATTCTAACGCAGCACTTGCTGATATTGAGGAAATGCTAGAAAAAGACACTTTGACAACAGAACAAATTGCTTTATTGAATAGCTACAAACAATATTTAAATTTAAACAACTAACTGGTTTTAATTCTATGGATAATCTAAAAAATCTTATAAAATATTATACAGAGTGCATCGAAATAGAATCCTTATCCGAATTTTCTTTTCCTTCATTCAAAGAAAACGAAAAATTTTTCATTCCTAAAATTGAAACCGAATGGTCATCAAAAGAGGACACACTACAACAAAATCTTACGCAAAGTATACGTAGAAATCTAGCTCTTGAACGCCAATCTACAGCTTTATACTACGGTTGGCCCACCTATGTAAAGTCAGCAATTTCAAAAAGAGGTACAAAATATTATTGGTTTAAACCACTATTTTATCTAAAAATAGAAATCGTTTATAATGAAAACGAACTGCAATTAAATTTATTACGAGAATGGCCTCAAATAAATAATGACTTACTGCAATTTTATGTCAGGACATTCGAAGAAAGAATACAAGTAATTGACACTTTAGGTTTATCAGAAGCTGATTCTATTCCGGAGGAAGGGCTTATTTCATATTGGAAGAAATTATTAGAGCTTTATCCTGATATTAACGAACTTAATCCCGAATTTCATCATGATACTGATTTTAATGAAAATGGCTATTACAACTTTGCTATTATATTTTTAGCAGGTACGCCACGCTACAGTAGACAATTATTAAAAGAACTCAGACTTTTGCAACAACCTGATTATTTAAATAATGCTAAGAATACTTGTATTAGCTCACTTTTAAAAACTGATCAAACTGAAAATAAGCTTGAGTTGAAACCTAGTCTAGTTACTCCATTAAATCGGTCTCAAAGACAATCACTTTCAAGAGCATTTTCTAATTCACTTTCTGCAATTACTGGTCCACCTGGTACGGGTAAATCCCAGGTTGTTTTGAATATGATTGTTAATGCTTTTGAAAATAATCAATCTGTACTTTTCACCAGTAAAAATAACAAAGCTGTTGATGTAGTCTGTGAAAGAATTCTTAAAACTATAGATTTTCCAATTAATCTTCGTCTAGGTGCAAAATTTGGCGACAGAGATTATACTACCGAGTTTCTTGATCTTCTCGATAAAGTTCTTTCTGGTAGTGATCGTTCTGCCGTTTTATCAAAATATAGAAGATCTAAAGAAAATCACGAATCCCTTCGGGAAACATACTATAATGCTCTCGCTGAATTTGATAAAATAGTTTCTACCAGAAACCAAATAAATGAACTTGATCAAGAATTAGAAAAATACGAATCCATAATTGACGAAGATCTTATAAATAAAATCAAAAATTTATCTTATAATGAATCTCCCTGTGTTAGTCTTGCGGAAAATGAATTAAAAATGTTTTCAGAAGATAATATTCCTTTCACTTATAAGTTCTTTGGATTTTTCTATAAAAAGTTCTCATATAAAAAACTGCATCAATATCTTATCGACTGTAGTTCTTTAATAAATAACATATTACCATATGATGAAGAAATCAAAACGGACCTTTCTTATTATAATTCCTTCTATTTAAAGTTTCTAAATGTCTATAATTATCTTAAAATTTATTCAACTATAAATACACTTCGAAAAACCAAACATCTAACTCATTTTTATAAGGTGAGTTCTGATCTTGCAAAATTTGAATCTGAATTTATTGATGCTACGAAAAAATATATTGAAGCTTTGGGGCGTTATCGTATAGTAAATCTTGATAATGAACAGAGAAGGGACTTAACTAATTACTATTCTGTTGTTAGAAGTCTTTCTGGAGAATACCCTGGAGATCGTGCTTATGCAAGGCTTAAAAAAGAACAAGAAAAATTATTCCCCAAAATTTCAAAACTGCTCCCAATATGGTCTATTACGAATTTATCTGTTGGCGGTCATGTTCCGTTTATTCCCAATACTTTTGATTTACTTATTATCGATGAATCTTCACAGTCAGATATTGCCTCAGCTATACCTCTTTTATATAGATCATCTAACGCTGTTATTATAGGTGATCCCCAGCAGTTAAAACATATTTCATCGATTCGAAAGTCTCAAGACACTCGTTTAATGGAAAAGTATAATCTACTTGAAGATGATAATTTTAGGTTTTCTTATTCAATTCAATCATTATATCACTGTGCACGCGGAATAGTATCTTCAGACAGTGTTACTTTATTGAATGAACACTATCGCAGTCATTTTAGTATAATCGAATTCTCAAATCGCGAATGGTATGATAGTCATCTGGATATTCGAACTAATTACGCAAATTTATTTTTCCCTCCTGATTCTGATGGTTTTAATAATAGACATCTTAATTGGTTTGACCTTAAAGGTCATACCACACGTCCGGGTGGTCGGAGCGCATTAAACAAAAATGAAGCTGATCGAACATTGGACCTGCTTAATACTCTTATTAATTATTATAATGATAAAAAACCTAGCATTGGGATCGTAACACCATTTACAGCTCAAGCTGAATACTTCAAAGATCAAATAATTAAAAACTATGAGGAGAGATTCATTAATGACTATTTCCTTATTACTGATACAGCTCACAAATTTCAAGGTGACGAACGTGATATTGTAATATTTTCTCCAGTAATTTCGGATACGAACGAAAATGATTCGACTTTAACTGGTTTTTTAAGAAGTACTAGTAACTTGTTTAATGTTTCTATCACTAGAGCGCGAAGTATGCTTTACGTTGTTGGAGATAAATCAAAGTGTATTAGTTCTGGTATATCATATCTTAAGTCATTTATTGAGTACATAGAGCAAAAAAAATATGAAGATATTGATTTACCATACAGTGGCTTTGCATCACCTTGGGAGAAAAAATTGTATGAAGCTCTGGTAGCCGAAGGCTTTTCTCCCCAGATACAGCATCAAGCTGGTCCGTATTTTATCGACATTGCTTTATTCAGAAACGATAAGAAAATTGCTATCGAAGTTGACGGTGAACAATGGCACACTGATTTAACGGGTGATCGTTTGGAAAGAGATATTATGCGTGATAGAAACCTTGCAAAAATGGGTTTTGAAATATTAAGATTCTGGACTCATGACCTAAAATACAATCTTTCAGGTAGTATTGATAAGATTTATGAAAAAGTAAATAATTCTAAGTAAAGTTTTGGAAAATTTGAAGGAAAAATGAATAATAACTGGGTAGAGAAGCATTTAGAATTATTAGAAAGCCAGCACGATGCAATCTTTGTTTACAAGGGGGTACCTATAGAATTAATAATTCAGCTTAGCGAAAAATTTCCCTTTTACGGAAAAAAAGATAGTATAATAAAAGCTAATAAGATATGCCTTGAATACATATTCGAGGGTGTTAAGGAGCTGATAGCAGAAATAATAACTGACAAAAAGAAGAAACGGATACTTTTATACGAACAATTCATACTTATTTCAGAGAACATAAATATTGATGTAATAGATAAGAAATTTATAATATTTGAAAATAATCTGAACAGCGAATACTTAAATCAATCAAACCTAATAAAGCATGACATAGAAAGATTAGTTGAAGAGGATGGTAATGAAATCCAGGAAGACCCAATCTTTTCATTATACTATTCTAATTCAGTGGTAAAGGGAGATTATAACTTAGTGCAGTATAGGGACATTGATATTAATAAACATAAAAATGTTGAACAAAAGAAGTTGTGGGAGACACGATTTAAACAATTAAGAATTAATTTAATTTCTGAGGATAAAGTAAAAAATGAAAAGGGTATCATCAAAGTACCGTCTTCAGATGATAGCTATGAGTTATTTAAACTAAAACTAGTATATCATGGTGTTGATAATGATGTTCAAATAGTAACTGATCATAAGAGTAAAGATGATAATAAACTAAGAAACGAACTTATAATAATTGAGGATATTGTAAAAAAATGCAAAAGAAAATTTGAATTATTTGTAATCAAAACAACACTTGATAAAGAATACAGAAATGATTTTGTCGATATTCTGAGTGAATATTGGGGAAGCGATAAATTCAGAAAATTAGTTTTTTACAAAGATCCAGATTATAGCAGTGAAAAGATAGAGCTAGAGCAAGGAGCTGTTATAGAGGAAATAATAAAAAATGCAGAACAAGCTATAGATGGAAATGACTTTGTCGACATATTTCTTACAGCGCCAACTGGAGCAGGAAAGTCAGTTTTATTTCAGATACCAGCAATTTACTTAGCAAAAAAATATGAATTAGTTACAATTGTTATTTCTCCATTAAAGGCTTTAATGTATGACCAGGTAACCGCACTAAAAGATAGAGGAGTTAAAATAGCTGAATATATTAACTCTGATATTTCATATTTGCAACGAATAGAAATAATCGAAAAGATTACTAAAGGAGAAACTTCTGTAATTTATCTTTCACCTGAACTGTTATTGTCATATGATATAAGGACATTTATTGGAAATAGAAAGATAGGACTACTTGTTATTGACGAAGCACATTTAGTGACTACTTGGGGTCGTGATTTTAGAGTAGACTACTGGTTCTTGGGAAATTATATCAGAAAACTTAGAAAGTACAATAATAGCTATTTCCCAGTACTTGCACTCACTGCTACTGCAGTTTATACTGGACCAAATGATATAGTATTCGAAACAGTTGAAAGTTTGAACATGCAACTGCCTAAACTTTATATTGGTAATATTAGAAGAGAAGAGATAATATTTGATTTCAATGAGTTCAGTTATAGTGGCAGTCATGAAAAAGCTAAAATAGAAAAGACCAAAGAAAGAATAATTTCATTTATAAGGAATGATGAAAAAGCAATAGTATATTTTCCATGGATAAAGCAAATTAAAATTCTTTACGATTTAATACAAGAAGAAGAGAGGAAATACATCGGAAAATATTTTGGAAGCGTTGATAAGGATGAAAAGCAATTACTAGTAGAAGGATTTAAAGAAGGGACTAAAAAAGTAATATTAGCTACAAAAGCATTTGGTATGGGGGTAGATGTGAGTGATATAAAAACGATCTATCATCATGCTCCATCAGGCAATTTGTCTGACTATATACAGGAAGTGGGAAGGGTTGCAAGGGATAAAGAATTGAAAGGAAAAGCAATTTTAGATTTTTGTGTAAAAGACTTAAAGTTTACAAAGATATTGTATGGGCTTTCTGCAATAAAACAGTATCAAATTAAATTAGCGCTGCAAAAAATAAATGATATTTTTAATTATAAAAATAAGCAAAATCTATTGTTAACGGTAGAAGATTTTGGTTTTATATTTGGAGAAAGAGACGATCTTGAAACTAAAATAAAAAGTACTTTACTGTTGATTGAGAAAGATTTACAAAATAAATATGGATATAGCGTAATCTTAGTAAGAGCTAAGAATCTGTTCTCAGAAGTTTATGCTGAAGTGCCTTTTGAGGAGGAGGAGGAATTTTTAGAAAAATATGGAGGAAGTAGTTATTTAATAAGTAAACAAGCAAAAGAACAAGTTACTATTGTAGGCGATACGAAGTATGTAGATTATCATCATGGAAACATCTACTTATTAAAACTAAGTGAAATTTGGGAGAATTATTTTAGTGAATTAAGCTTCCCCATGTTAAAGAAAAATCTTTTTAATAGAGAATTATTTACTGAATTCGATAAGCGTATATGCCCAAGATACTGTCTGACTATAAGGTTAAAACAAGATTATAATAAAAGCTTGAAATTGATACAAATTTACTTTGATATCATTGAAAAGATGCTTAACTATTTTAGCGGTATGTACTTTACGAAAGATGAATTCGAGAAAAAATTAAAAGATATAATAAAAAATCAGCTTCTGAGAAAAAGAATTACCGATTTAATCGATAACTTATACACATCAAAAGGTGAAAAAGATTTTGATGAATATGATAAATTTATTGTCTCAAGAATGAGTATGGGTCGTGAAAATTTAAAGGTTGTAAACTCAGCTTACCCTAAGGTTAAACATGCAACAATCAGGTTATTCCATAAATTGTTCATGAAAAATAAATCTAATGAATTTAAAAAATATATTTCAGTAGACACAAAAAAGAGTGCGGCCTTGATAAAGCTCGCGTATTTAATCGAAACATTTAAAATAGGGAATTATGAATTTTTAGGCGGTAAGTATCCACAAATATTTATGAGAATAAATGATCCATATAAATTGATAGGTTTGGCTAAAGATGAAAAGTATTCGAATCAAATATTGCGTGATATTGATAACAGACAGAAGCTTTCAATCGAGATAATGGAGAGATTTTTCAGAGAGAAAACCAATAGTAGAGAAAAATGGGACTTTGTGGAGGAGTACTTTTTAGGAAAGGAAGCTGGGGAAGAAAAATCATATGATTTTAGTGAGAATGATGGATAGATTGAATATTATTAATTTAAGTTCATTTCATTAGAATAATTGATAGTTAGAAATTTAATAATTTTATGAGTAAAACGGAGAGCCAGCTTCGAAGGGTATTATTTATATTAAAAAAAACACAAAATATTTATAGGTAAGAGAATATTTTTTGGAGAGTAGATGGAAGTTACAATAATAATATTTTCAATGAATAGTAAAAAAAGGGTCAAAGAAGTTCTCCAAAGAATGAATAATATTCAAGGCAAAATCAAATTTCATTTTACAATTTCCCCTAATGGCGCTTCAGTAAATTCAACGGAGAACATTGAAATTGATGACGCTTTTAAAATTATTGAAACTCTTAGAGGGCAAAGAAAATACAACCACCATTTAATAGGTATTTTTGATAAACCTTTCGTCAATAATTGGTTCAGTATAACACAGCACAAATTGAAGGATAGTATCATTACCACTGCTGGTTGGGAAATTTTATCACATCTAAACATTGAATCATATTTGGTGCTTGAAATCGCTGCAAACTTACTTGAACAAATAATGGAATTGGAAGATTATGAATTTACACATGAGCCTCCCATTGGTTGCATCAGCGATATGTGCACATACAAAACAGATATAAATTTAAAAATATTAACAGGCTATATATGCCCAATCTGTAGTGAAAGAATAGAAAAAAAAATCAACAAGAAAGATTTTAATGCCTTCAAAGAATTATTCAATTTAGCAAGGGAATATGCTTTTTATAGAGTAAAACCTGAAAAGGAAATTGAATCTGACATCTTAATCTTTCCGGTCTCAGTTTATTTGAGGAAATTGAAAAGTGAGCCTGATATTCGTGAAAAATTTAGTTTATTACTTGATTTATTTGATGTATCTATTAGAACAGCAGTAATAATTTTGAATGCTAGATTAAGTGAGCTAATAAATGAATATCAACTTACCAATGGAATGAATAATCCGAGTCTTGGAGATTGGGTATTAAAATTTCACGAGGCTTTGAATATATTAAAAAGTAATGATGATAAATTTTTTAATAAATACTTTAAATCATTAGAGGAAGCATATAAGATATTATGCGATAAGAATTTAGTAAATGTACGAAACGAGACGAAGGGACATGCATATACTTTACCAAAAGAAGAACTGAGCAACTATTTTCAAAATAATCAGCAACACATAATTAGAATTGTTAAAATATTAGAATCATTTTTTTCTCTCACTTTAGCAAAAGTAACTAGTCTTAGATATGATCGTACTAGAGGGAATTTACTTCTTTGTCATTGTTTAAATGGTTCCAATCCAATATTCGAAAGGATTGAAATGCCAATTACTCCACAATCTAATAAAATAGATATTCTTAATACTGAAGATGAAATAATATTATTCAATGATGATAAAACAGATTATATATCATTATATCCCTATCTAGTTCATAAAACTTGTCCAACATGTGGTCAACCCCGAATGTTAATAATAGATTACGAAGATAAATATCTTGATTTGCAGATAGGCCATAGAGTAAGAATTGACTGTTGTTAATAATTTATTTCAAAAATACATGATAATTAATAAAGTACAATCCATAGTAAGTAATTTAAAAACACTAAGATTATCAATTGATTTAATCTCTAGGCTTAATAGTCCAATTTTAGAAATGAGTTCAATATTAAATAATGAAAAATTTTTCTTTACTCTATAATCTAAAGCGCAACTTTCTAGATAGATTAGTCGCCGGAAATATTGCAGAATCATTAATCTCGTTCGATGAGAATTCTGATGCACATATTGTACATAAATTTTTGCAAAAAAATAGATTTGATGTTGTGGGTATTAGAGTAGAGGGGATTACTAGTGGATTTGTTAATAGAGACAAATTGCGCAAAGGAAAGTGTAGTGATTTCTTAAATCAATTTGAAGAAAGTCAAATCGTGGAGTTTTCTCATCCTATTGAATCGATAATAGAGCCCTTATTAAAACACCAATTTCTTTTTGTTAAAACCATAAGTGAAGTGGATGGAATAATTACAATTGCTGATTTAGAAAAACAGCCGCTGCGTATGTGGCTGTTTGGTATAATTTCTCTACTTGAAATGGAAATGACAAAATTGATTTCGAAAAAATTTTTAGATGATAAATGGATTAGATATATAAATAAAAGCAGAATGGAAAAGGCTCGTGAACTTTATAAATGCAGAGTCGAAAAAAATAGTGAGATCGATTTTTTAAGTTGTCTACAGTTTTGTGACAAAGTAACAATTATTACCAAAGCCACTCTTATTCGTGGCAGTAAATACAGTAAAGTTCAACTTAGAAGAGTATTGAAGGATACTGAAGATCTTCGAAATCAGCTTGCCCATTCAAATGACATTGTTAGTCAATTTCATTCAAGACTTGGAAGTTTACTCCTAGAAATTGAAGAAATTATTAATTGCATAGAGGAGTCGAGTAGAAATTTATATTTAGATCACAAACAATAAAAATGAATTATAATTTATTCTTTACAATACTATAATTTTAAAATAAGTGTACTGAATCTTAAAAGATTTTTAGAATAATAGGTGCGATCAAAATTGCAATTACAAGCGGGCTACATAAATAGTGGACTTGTATCATATTTATTAGAGGCAGGATACGAAAAGAACAGAATTGAAGGTTTAATAAATAAACTATCATATTTTGAATTAGATTCATCTGAGCCACTATCAAAAATTGACGACATCTCCGATCCTATAATTTGTGTCGCAAATAATTTAATTTCCAGAGGGCTTCCAACATTCACATCAATTTTTCTGGAGAATAGATTCTTAAAATTATTAAAACTCACAGAAAACATTAACGACACGACAGGTGCTCTCTCATTTCCTATAGTTAAAAAAGATGAACAACTTTCAGATTTACTTTACCGCTCTCTTCATTTAATAAATCCAAATTTTAAAAATGCTACTAATTTTAAAAAAGAATTAGTATCGTGGGAAAAATTAGGTAGTGAATACGAAGAAGAGTTTTATTATAAACATTTACCTTCTTTTACAAAAACTTATTTCTCACAGTTAATTGAAACACAAAGGGATATTGTTTCAATAATTCGTTTTGCAAAAAATCAAAAAGAAGGAATAGAAAAGTATTTAAAGGGTTCGATAGATAATTTTAGTGAGCAAAATGTTGATTTTACTATAGAATTCCCTTATGAAATAAATGGCAAGCGTGGGCTTGCAATAGAGATTGATGGCTCACAACATGATAATCCCTCTCAGAAAAATTTAGATTCTCTTAGAGATAACGCTTTAACCAAAGCTAATTGGATGAAAACTTTACGAATTAGAACTTCAGATTTTCACAATATTAATTCTATTCTAAAAGTATTAAGAGAGTTATTGGAAGAGGATTATTTTCAAACTATTCAAAAGAATTATGACGAACCAATCTGGGGAAGTGATGACGGCCTGTTAACTAGCCAATATTCACTAATTCCCTTTGCTGTGGCAAGAATTCATAAAACGTTATTCAAATATATACAAAGTGGTATTCTCTCTATAAACGATGACACATGGAAAATTGGCATAAATGAAAGAGATGTTCCTTGTGCGAGATTAGCTATTGAGGATTTTACAAAATTATTTGAGGTTCTTTTCTATCTTGAAGGAAAGAATCGTTCTTTACCAAAAATTGAATTGATAATTAATGCCTCCGATTTATATAAAAATTCCATTCTAAGCGAATATAAAAGGAACATAAATATTCATGAAGCTGAATTGGATCTCCTTTTAGATATAACCATGATAAATAGAGTGGTTTTGCTAGATGAAAATAATAAATGTAATTCAAAACATTTGGCGCAGATATTTTCTTCTAATTCTATAAAAACTGAACGGGTATTCAAAACATCTGCACTTATTGAATACCCCAAGATTATTTCATTTGAAAATTCTGATAATGGCATTTATGAATTACGAAGAATTCAGGCTCTTCAATATTTACTACAATCTATTTTTAGAAAAAAATCATTTCGACCAGGCCAAATTGAAATAATTAACCGGTCGTTGCAGCTCAAGAGTGTGGTTGGGCTTTTGCCAACCGGAAGTGGTAAGTCCCTAACGTATCAAATTGCAACTCTATTACAACCGGGAATAACCTTAATTGTTGACCCAATAAAATCTTTAATGAAAGATCAGTATGATGGATTAATTAAGCAAAGAATAGATGCAGCAATTTACATAAACTCTTCTATTCGGTCTGCAAAAGAAAGAGAACTAGCAGCATCAAAAATGGCTAAAGGAAATATTCTATTTGCGTTTATTTCACCTGAAAGATTACAGATTAAAGCATTTAGAGATAAGCTTACTGAGATGTATAAAAAGCACAATAATACTTTTAGCTATTGTGTAATTGATGAGGCTCACTGCGTCTCTGAATGGGGGCATGATTTCCGAACCTCATATTTAAGACTTGGGAAAAATGCAAAACGATTTTGCAAAGTTAATAATCCAAAAGAAGATAAGATTCCTTTGATAGGGTTGACTGCAACGGCTTCATTCGATGTTCTTTCCGACGTTCAGAGAGAACTCGAGTTAGATGAGGACTCACTTGTTCGGTCTGACTCTTCGGATCGTCCGGAATTGATTTATAAGATCCAACAATGTACTGTAAAACAAAAATTATTAGATCAATTTAAAGAAAAGGTGAATTTAGGTGAGAATAAACAAGAACAACTAGTAGAACTTCTTAGAGAATTACCTCAGGAAATTTTGGAAATCAATGATAAAAATTTCAATATCTGTGAAAATAAAAATCAATCGTTACCCAAAATCAATCCCGAAATATTTTTTAGTATTGATGGAGATGAAAAAAATACTGGTCTGATCTTCTGTCCTCATAAAGATTGGTTGTTTGGTGTAAAAAGTATTGCTGCAAAAATACAAGAATCTTTTCCAGATATAGATGTTGGTACGTTTATGGGCTCTTCAGGAGAAGATGAAAAAGAAGCACTTAATGAGTCTATAATTTCAGAACAGAATCAAGAGAAGTTCATCAACAATGAACTTGATTTACTTGTTGCAACAAAAGCGTTTGGAATGGGCATTGATAAAGCAAATATTAGATTCACAGTTCATTTCAACTATCCCAGTTCAATTGAAGGATTTTATCAAGAAGCTGGCAGAGCTGGAAGAGATGGAAAATTAGCAATTTGTTATGTTCTATTTGCTGAGCATGAATTTGAAAATGAGCTGCTTGAAAGTTTTCTGAATGATGCATTTAAAGGAGAGATAAAAGAAAAACAAATTTTGTTTGAATTACTCGATGAGATCACATTTGCATCAGATGCGCGAGTAAACCAATTAACAGAATTTGCGTTGAATAAATTGGGAATAAATTTAAGCTTTAATTTATGGCCAACTGATAATCCAACAAGGCTTTATGTTAACGAATCATTCAAACGCGGATATGGTTATATAGTTATTGATAAATTCACCATAGTTCCATCAAATAATATCTTTACGATGGAGGAATCAAAAAAAGTCCTTGAATCAGTTAAAGAAATTATATTGGAAAATTTAGAAGAGACGGATAGTTTTGTAGAGTGGATTAAAAACAGAGACAGTGCAATTACTCTTCAAGGGATTGAAAAACAACTTGAATTGGTTAAAATAGGAGAGAGGCTAAATCCAATAACTGTGGGATTTAGGAATAATGCTGTTAAGCAAATATCCGAAAGTTTTAATGATGAAATTTCTGAAAAGTTAATATCAAAGGCGAGTAGATATTGTAATAGTTCAAATGATTTTATTTCAAATCTACAAAAAGAATACAAAAAGCAATTACGACAGGAATTGGTTCTGCATAAAAATAATACATCTGCGATTTCAAAAATATTTAACAAAATTAGAGATGAACAAGATACGTTCAAGGCGATATATCGTTTGTCAATTCTTGGAGTTATAGATGATTATGAAGTTGATTATAATTCAAAAACGATAACCCTACTAGAAATTCGAAGGAAGAAAGATGAAGAATATATAGAAAACCTATACAATTATTTAAGTCTTTACGTTTCAAAAAGTCGTGCTGAAAAAATGAAAAAAGAAGTAATTAATTACAAGGGAAAATCTATAATTCAAAAATGTTTGGGGTTCCTAATTGAGTTTGTTTATGAGGAGATTGCTAAGAAAAGAAAAATGGCTATCCATGCAATGCGTAGTGCATGTGAACTAGGAAGTAAAGAAGGTGCCGAGAGTTTCAGAGAATACTTAGATCTCTATTTTAATTCAAAGTATTATAATGATTTAAGGGATGATACAGAAAAGGGGAAAGAATATTCTTTTGAACTAATTATCAAATATCTAAAAATCACAGAGGGTAAAGTTGATAATCTAAAACATTTAAGAGGTGCCTGTGTAAGACTTCTTAATGAATATCCCGATAATGGAGCTCTATTATTACTTAAAGCTGCCTCACTTTATCTTTTAGAAAATAAGAGTGATAGGTTTCTAAAAGAAGCCAATGAGAATTTTACGCGAGGGTTTGAGTTGCTGAAGACTTATGAGGATTTGAGTTTTGTTATATATACACAAAAAATAAATCATTATTGTAAGGCGATTTATTCTTTTAATAGGAATCTAAAGAAATTACTTGATCAACAAAGTAACTTGTTGTTGAGCAGTCATCATACAAACTGGTTAATAAATTTCAACAAAAAATTTGCGGTGAACAATGGATGATCAATTACATGTTGCATTAGCAACACTCGAAAAAGAACTCTCAAAATTAAAAAAATCTGTTGACTATATTGAATCAGCAAAAACATCCGTAGAAGCGGCAAAAAAAATCATTACTCAGTCTAAAGAACTTTCGTTGCAGGTAGCAAATCATTCGGCGAACATTGAAAAACTTATAAAAAAAATTGATAAAGTTGATTTTCCTTCAAGGCTGGATAAAATTGATATTGTTATCGTTACAATAAATCAAAACATCACAAATTTACAAACACGTTTAGAATCAGCAGAAAAAAGTTTGAAAGATGAAGTTAATCATAGCGCTAAAGATGTACTGGCAGAAATCAAAAAGCAATCTGATAAACAATTAGAAATTAGCACTCAAATTTCAAAAGTTCAAAAGGCCAATACCATTATGGTCTCAGTAATCATCTTTCTAATAGTTCTCTTAGGATTACTAATTAAATTTACTGTTGTATAATTTAAGGAACTCCAACACGTCATTAGAAACGGAGAAAATTAATAAGGATTATGTCCTAAAAGCTGTGAACAAAATTGATGAAGAAAATATTGCAACAGTGATTGCAAATAGCATAATATTATTTTATCGTTTAATCTCTTTGATTTATTGGGCGCTGATTTTATAACGATGCAATTGTATTTTAATCATAAGGAGAAACGGAGTTGAATAATTCCAACAAAAAATATGTTTATTGCCCAAACTGTGGATCAGAATTAGAACTGGATGAAGAGGAAAACAAAGAAGGAAAGTTTACTTGTTTAGAATGTGGGATTCCTATCGACCTTTCAATTCAGAAATTACTGAATTTTGAGGAAGTTACTGAAATAGCCCAAAATAGAAATAGCGGAAGCATTGACAACTATTATGGCGTTGGGGGGTGGCTGCTATTGTTTTGTATTATTCTTACGATATTTTTTCCATTGTCTACCTTATTTTACTTGACAATGAACTTCGATGAAGCTAGAAGTTATTTTAATCTGTTATCGAAATTGGAAACTTTTACTTATATAGATATAGTACTTAGAACAGGCCTAATAGTCTTTAGCATTTATACGGGTGCTGCACTTTGGAGCATAAAGAAAGATGCGGTTCAGCTTGCAAAAAAATTTCTGATCTATACACTAGTATATGGAATTATTTCAAGTACCTTCCCCATTTTAATATATTCCCCAACATTTGTAGATGGCACTATGGTTTTGCAAATCATTATTCACATTATAAGATCAATTATTTTTTTTCGCATATGGACATCATATTTGAATAAATCGAAAAGAGTGATGAATACATATCCTAAGGTTTAATTATTTGGCTAACAGCTTTCTCAAGGCGACAGAGTTTTCGATTTCAGTAACAGTTTAATTTGAAAGTATTTAGTGCTGTTAGGAATGAGTTTTTTATGGTAGATCGAAAAAACACTTAATGATTTTATAGAATTAGGTAAAAATGTTGATATTGAGTCATCTAATTATAAGTTGAAAATAAGAGAATTCAAGAAAGATGATTTTATGAATAAGTTTGATCATAATGTATGTAAAGGATTGAGGAAACAGTTTTTACATCAGACTATAACCCGCCCAAAATGATGGACCACTCAGCAAATACATCTGCTCGGGTAAAAATGGAAAGAGCAATTTTAGCAATTAATAGAAAAACCAGAAAATAGAATATTAATCATTCCATCAAAAACCAAATCTTTATCAACTTTAAGTAATGTTTTTGGCCACCCGGGTGGTTTTATTCTAAATCAAATAAAACATTTTCTAACCCGGATACAAAGGCATAGTACCCATCCATTGGGAATTTCCGAGATAGAATTTTTTATTTTTTTTATTCTTTCCAAAAACAAAGCCGACAAACAATTGCAAAGAGATAAATGTATATTTAATTTTTCTTTTCAGCAAACAAACTTAAATACTTATGATCATCGGAATTGATTTTTACGGAACATGCGTTACACATGACTATCCAGAGATGGGAAAGGATATTGGCGCCGTTCCGGTATTAAAAAGTTTAGTAGATAAGGGGCATAAACTTATTCTTTTTACTATGCGTTCAGATAAAGAAAATGCTGATACTGAACAATACCTTACTGATGCTGCAAATTGGTTTAAGGAAAATGATATTCCATTATTTGGCATTCAGACAAATCCCACTCAACATACTTGGACTAACTCACCTAAAGCATATTGCGATTTATATATTGATGACTCAGCTTTAGGATGTCCAATAAAATACGACACACAACTTTCAGCGAAACCTTTTGTGGATTGGCTTGTGGTTCAAAAATTATTAGAGCAAAAAGCGATTCTTTAATTTAAGTTTAAGACTTCACGTCTTAAATGAATTTTATTGACACTACAATTATAATTTTATATTATCCAATAAAATAATTCCCAACCTTGAGGGAAACGTTCTGACTATACTATAGAACTTTCTCTCCCACATCTTTTGGGCTTCTCCCAAGGTACATCAATCAAGTTTTACTGGAATAATACAAATAACATTTTCTTATTCTGACGAAATTTTTCATTTAAGTTAATTTGACAATATGTTCCTCTTATTAAGAATAATCTTCTAAGAATTATTCAGTAATAAAGTCAATAGTCAATTTAGTAGATGGTATTTAGTTATTATTTGCTCTCTCGGTGAGTGATCAGGAGGTGATGATTATAGGATAATTTTTAATGTAGTGGAATGGAACATGAGAGAAAATACTCAAGTAGAAATCTTTGTAAATCGAAGGTAATTAATAATACTTGATAAATTAAGATAGGAGGCAACTTTGAAAAATATGAGAGTCTTATCCGTCATTTTATTAGTAATAATTATTGGAGTATGTTCCCAATCTGAAACGATGGCACAAGATACTTCAAAGATTCGACAGGAGAATTTGCAATTTTATCAACAACGTGAGATGCCCGCATCCCAGGATGTCAAAGCGAATCTTCAGAACTTGCGTGAACAAATTCAGACCAATAATTATTCTTTTCAAGTGGGTTATACAAAGGCGATGGAATACACTATTGAACAAATTACTGGCTTGGTCGAACCTCCAGATTTGAATGAACAAATAATAAAACAGAACAAAATAGCAGAACAATTATTGCAAGAGGAAATGAAAGAAGAAATGAAGTCAGTCACACTTGGAACATGTTCAGGCAGTGCCTCCAGTTTTGATTGGCGTACAGACAATGGCACTACTCCCGTGCGTGACCAAGGAGCCTGCGGCAGTTGTTGGGCTTTCGCCACTTGTGGAGCGTATGAAGGCAATTACAGGATCATTAATTCACAGTCCCGTGACTGTTCTGAGCAGCAAATACTGGATTGCAATCCCTCGGGCTATAGTTGTCTCGGCGGATGGTGGGTCTTTCAGTATTTTATTGACAATGGCGTCACGACTGAATCAAATTATCCATACACCCACATCAAGGGTACTTGTAATACTTCTGTGACTGTACCCTACAAAGCTGTGGCATGGGGTTATGTGGGTTCGAGTGCGGGCGTTCCCAGTACGAAGCTCATTAAACATGCACTGTGCCAGTACGGTCCACTGAGTGTTGCTGTACTCGTAACACCATTATTTCAAGCATACACATCAGGAGTATTAAATGAAGCAGCGAACGCTTGGACGGCTTCGACCAGTTATACAGTGAACGATTTGGTAAAACCTGCCAACAACCAATTCTATGTATGCATTAGCTCTGGGACGACAGGTACCGTAGAACCACCCTGGCCTCTTCCCAGTTCATCTAACCCTAACCCCACCGTCAATGAAGGAAGCGTTACCTGGCGATGTTTAGGAAAGGTCAATCACGGTGTCACTTTAATCGGTTGGGATGACGCTACAGGTGCATGGCTGATTAAAAACTCCTGGGGTACCGGATGGGGTGATACATGTGGTTTAGGTACTGAAAGAGGTTATATGTGGATCTCCTATAATTGTGACAACATCGGCTATGGAGCGGCATGGGTGCAGGCAGTTAAAAGCAGCACCAATTGTTGCAACTAGTAAATTCAACCCGGTACATCCGGTGAAGCATGAGTTTTGAACTATAAGAGCGTATTTTCCCGGAATTTAGCTTCAACAAGTCAAAACGGTTTGATTTTGACTTCCAAGTGAAGGCACTGACAGAAGGATATGAATTATCCGGTAGTGTCTTCACTCTTCATCTGGTGCCGTCGAATAAAACTATAAAATTATTGTTTGCCGAGGTTAGATATGTATCCTGAAATATCCATTGGTTCGATTGAAATCGAAAGTTATATAATCTTCTATTTTCTTGCCTACATTATTGTGGCACTCTTGTTAAAACGCGAGTTTGAGAAAAGACATTACTCACCAAAGTTATTTATTGGCTTGTTAATAACTGGTATATTTTTGGGTATGATTGGCAGCAAGATCTACTATATCCTTCATAATTGGTATGCATTCACCATGAATCCATATCGAACTTTTTTTAATTTTTCCGGATCAGGTTGGTATGGAGGTTTTATCTTTGGCGGGATTGGAATCCTAATTTTTCTAAAAATAAATAAGCTACCAATCTTAAAATTTTTAGATATTATGATACCCTTCGTTCTTGTTGGTCAGGTTATTGGAAGGTTGGGCTGCTTTTTTGGGGGATGCTGTCATGGAACTCCTTCTACTCTCCCATGGGCAGTTTTGTTTCCCAATAGTCTATATCCACCTCACGTTAAAGTTCATCCGACACAACTTTATGAAATGATAATATATTTGGCAATTTCAATATTCTTATTGAAGTATAAAAAAAATAATTTGAAAGAAGGAAAATTATTTGGATTATATCTGGTACTGGTCGGTATTGGGCGATTTATTGTCGAATTCTACCGCACAAATCCCAAGATCATAGCACAATTCTCTGCACCTCAAATTTTGGCACTTATCGGTTTTCTATTCGGAGTCTCTTTTATTTTTCGAGCAAATCAATCAGTCAAAGAATACTCAGAAAGTAAGGAGGAACAAACATATCATTCTGTGGTTAAATCTTTAGAGTAATTTGATGGAGGATTGTTATGTTCTATAATATCTATGAGGCTGGTGGAATAAAGATTACACAATTTATATTTATTTTAATATTTTTCTTTTTTAACAATTCTTTATATTCTTATAATGAGATGAAAGATACTCCTGATACTCTGACCGTTACCGAACACAACAACGGTGATACAGTTCATATCGCCCTCGGGGCAACTCTGATTATTAAACTTGATGCTATTCCAGGGACCGGATATGCATGGCATGTTGACAAGGCAAAACTTAATTTACTTACTCTGATTGGAGAGCCAATATTTGAACCTAAAAAGAAAGATTTGACCAATGGACCACTCGGAGCACCGACATTTAATGTATTTCGCTATCGTACAGAGAAAGAGGGAACCGAAATTCTAGAGCTGTGCTATAAGAGGTTTTGGGAAAAAAACAAATCTCCACTGAATACATTTTCCATTACTGTGAGTATACAAAAATAAGTAAAAAGTCCCCTATAAAAAGCTCAGGGCAGACAAGTGGATGATAATATTTTTGAACTTCACTATCATTTTAGGTAATTTATTTTTATTCATTTACAAAGCTATTATTTATGCAACCCAAATATTTATTTCTAATATCATTCCTTTTATTATCAATTACTGTAAGCGCACAAAAAGTCTACATCACAAAATCCGGTACTAAATACCACAATGCTGATTGTAAACATCTAAAAAAAAGCAGGATTGAAATCGATTTACAAAAAGCTATGGATAAGGGATATACGGCATGTTCTCGATACTCTGATATAAAATCTACAAACACAACAGTTAAGAAAGACTCTCTAACAAAACCTAAATTAGAAAATAATTCTGTTTTCTGTAAAGGTACAACCCAAGAAGGAAAAGCATGTAAAAGGAAAGCTAGTAAAGATTCAAACTACTGTTGGCAACATAAAAAGAAGGTTAAATAAGAATGGAAAAGAAGAACTGGGCAAAAGTGAGGTCGTTAGTTGGGAAGAAATGATCACATCCAATACAATCCAAATTGAAGCAATTCTAAAACTGCTTGAAAGAAAAGGCATAATAAATTCTGATGAATACGAGAACGAAATACAGTTAGTTCACGAAGAAATGCAGAAAAAAATAAAGGATAGTTCATCAAAAAATTAGGAAATTCTGAATGCGCAAATGCTGTTTAATCCTCCTGCTATTTGTAAGTCAAATATTTGGTCAAGAAACTAACAAACGTATGAAATGAATAGACAATTTTTGCACATTACTAAAGTTGAAAACACCCAAGTCATATTAGAGGAAGGTCTAAGAATAAATGGTGATTCTCAAATTTTTGTGTTTACACAAAAGAAAAACGCTTCCAGGATTGCCTATACCCAACTCTTTTTAACCGATAAATTTACCCTAATCGGAATTAATGGCGACGGAATTGTTGATTGGGGCATTAAGCATGATGATGTTGGCGAGCTAACAGCTTACGATCAATTCATTTTGACACCCCCCAAAAAGGATGTTCAATTCATCAAACCCGAATTTTTAAGATTCCTTGGGATTTATGAAATTATAAAAATAAATTATGAAGCAATCCCTTTTTATGATAAAAATAATACTGTTACTTATGTTAAAACGATAAGTAGTCCGGAAACAAGGCTGATAAAAAATTATAAAATATAAAAAGACATAATCAAGAACTGTTTCGACACAAAATTAGGAAATACTGAATGCATAAATGCTTTTTAATCCTCATGCTATTTGTAAGTCAATTATTAGCTCAAGAAAATGCAACGATCATGACTTACAATATCCTAAACTATCCGGGAACAGATTCTAACATCAGAAATCCCGAATTCAAAAAAATAGTTGATGCAGTTCAACCAGATATTCTTGTAGTTCAAGAAATACTTTCACAATCGGGTGTAGACGAATTTTTGACAGACGTGCTTGATGCAAATAAATACAATGCCGGAACTTTCATAAACGGAACTGATACTGACAATGCTATTTTTTATTACGATTCATTATTTTCATTTCTAACTAATACAGTAATCTCAACTGCCCTAAGGGATATCAATCAATTTAAGTTAGTACACAATATTACTTTGGATACACTCTACATTTATTCTCTGCATCTTAAAGCCAGTCAAGGAGATGATAATGAAACCAAAAGATTGGCTGAGGTTAATAATCTAAGGACTGTAACTGATAATTTATCTGCAAGTTCATACTTCATTGTTTTGGGTGATTTTAATATCTATAGATCAACTGAACCAGCTTATGCAAAACTCTTAGATCAATCAACTAGCGGTTACGTGCTGGATCCTATAAACACTCCCGGTGAATGGCACAACAACGCATCCTTCGCATCTATTCATACTCAATCTCCAAGAGTAACACAATTTGGAGGAGGCGCTAATGGTGGAATGGATGATCGATTTGATATGATACTCATTTCACAATCAATTATGAGCAACGGTGGAATAGACTACGTCAGCGGAACCTACACAACATACGGAAATGACGGCGCTCATTTTAACCAAGCAATAAATCTTCAACCAAACTCTGCAGTTAGCGGAGAGATTGCAGATGCTCTTCATAACGCAAGTGATCATATTCCAGTGTATCTCACGCTACAGTTTGAAGATGTTGTTCCGGTTGAGCTAACATCCTTTACAGCAAGCATCATTGATGAAGGCATATTATTAAAATGGGAAACTGCAACAGAGATCAATAACTATGGATTTGAAATTGAAAGAGCACAAAATAATTCGGTCGGGACTTGGGAGAAGTTAGCTTTCATTGAAGGGCATGGGAATAGCAGCTACCCGCATAGATATGAATATATTGATAAAAATGCACTTCCCGGTTTGGAATACATTTACCGGTTAAAGCAGATTGACAATGATGGAAGTTTTACAATCTTTGACGAGGTAAAAATAAAAAATAGCGGTGAATTAAATTTTAAGCTATCGCAGAATTTTCCAAACCCTTTTAATCCCAATACTATAATAGAATATTCCATTCCTAACGAAGCATTCGTAAATCTAAAAATTTACAATTCTCTTGGTGAAGAAATAGCGACTTTAGTGAATGCAACTAAAGCTCCCGGCAATTATAAAGTTGAATTTAATGCAAATGGATTATCAAATGGGATTTATTTTTACAGAATAACTGCTGGGAATTTTAACGAAGTTAAAAAAATGATTATTTTAAAATAAGGAGAAATTTATATGCACAAATTTTCTGAATGGATACCATGGTTGGATAGGCATAGTTTTGAAAAAAGAATCTTACCCGGAGTATATATATTAGCAAATATTCCAGAGCCTAAAGTAGGAAGAGCAATACCCGTTGATGAAATTGTTGTTTATATAGGTGAAACGTCAAGAACCTTAGAAGACCGATGGAATAATTTTCACGCCGCTGCTTTTGAAAATGGAAATAATCATAGTGGTGGTTTGACCTACAAGTCCATTTTTCCTAACAAGAATGGATCAGATTTATACGTAGCGGCATTCCCGGTTGCGGATTTTTTAAATTTAGAGTTATTACCTTTTTTTATTCGTTATACAGAAAGGAAGCTGATTTGGAAATATATTTTACAAAATGGTGATAAGCCTATTTGCAATTTAAGATAAAAATGATCAAATAATATGAAAGTCTACCTAGATGATGAACGTGAAACCCCTGCAGGTTGGCAACGTGTTTATTGGCCGGAAGAGGCTATTATATTACTTGATAGTGGCAATGTTTCGGAAATAAGCCTAGACCATGATCTGGGGAATGATGAACATGGAACTGGTTATGATGTTATTCTGTGGATCGAAGAAGCTGTAATAACTAGAAGATTTAATCCGCCAAAAATAAAAGTACATTCCGCAAATTCGTCTGCTAGATTGAAAATGGAATTAGGAATTAAAAGTATAGTTGAAAAATCAAAAAACAATTAGCTAACTAAATTCTGTAAAATCTTCTGACCCCATATAAATAAATCCTAACCTAAAGAGAGCCATCAGCTCTCTCCACTAAAGTTCAAATAACCTACTAACCTTTATCTGATAAGCAGCTCTCATCCTTTGCTGAATATAATGTGATATGTAGTGAGTTAAGTGATTATAAAGTATCCATGCATTATCAGACTTCGGCTGCTCTTCAACATAATTAGCAACCCCTTTACCAAACAGCTCCGGTATCTTCTCTTGATAACTTCCAATCGATTCCATGTTTTGCAGAATCTCAATTCGGTTTTTAATTAAAGGTATCTGCTCGTAGGTATCTTCAATTTTCTCTTTAAGATTTTCGACTACAATACCGGAAGTATGCTTAGCATAATATTTGGCAAGCACTTCACCGAATACACAGCCGTTGGAACAGATGCCCCTTATTCCTCCCCAATACATGCGCACACCTTCTGAACTATCATAGGAGTTATGAATAAACAAACTAAGTGCAATATCAGATTCACCGTCATGCAGAGTAAGTTCCGGGAATGTTACCTGTAGGCGCATCCGGTTATCTTCAACAAAACTGTGTGATTCATCAATATAAAATTCAGTAGTTAATTCATTCAACTGATCCATGATAGGTTTAATCACTTCTGCATTTGGAACAAGTTTGTATGAGTCTTTTTGAACTGCAATTAACTTGTCGGTATCTTCTCTAACAATAGCTTTATAATCAATTGCCGAAGAGAATACACCATCACCGCCCATGAATTTAATTTCTCTTTCTGTAACCGGAAATAGAAAGCGCCATAACTTTTTATCTACTTCTGTTGTCATATATTTTACCTCATTTATTTGTTTGTCCTCATGATCTTGTTTATAATCCATTTGCTTTGATTCTAGATATGAATATTGTTACAGCAAGCTGATTAACATTTGCCATTCCATTAAAAGCCTCTTGTACTTTAATAGCATCTGCAAAAGATTGAAGCATAGCCTCCAAATAAGGGTTTTTTTGGTTGTGCACTGAGCTACCCTTTGAGTTATCCGATGCATCAGATGCCGCCTTCTTAATAACCTTTACTTCAAAAGTCGTAACCAACTTCTTACCTCTTTGCGCAGCTAACTTAGTAACGACAGCCTCATCACCTTGCTTCAAGTCTTTCAACTTTTCATGAACTTCCTCCGGCGCAAACAATGAATACTCATTTCCGTCACCGTTACGCACTGCATATAGATAATACTTTCCATATTGACTTTCACCAATAATAGGCTGGTCAAATAACATCTTTATATTCGTCGGCTTGTTGATCTCCAACTCCAACTTCTTTCGCTCTGCCATTATCTATCTCCTTATTCTTTATTTTATAGCTGAACTCTTCCTTACCTTCAACTATTCTGCATCCCGGAGGCAGCTTACCGCCGGTTCTTTTAATGAAAGCTTTAACCGCATTAAGGTTTGGCTTAACCGATTCAGGAACAACCGTAACAAGATCACCGTTGGCATTTGATAAAAACTCTTCCAAGTTTACTACCTCAGCTTTATCCGGCAGCTTTCTGATCTTGAGTATTGCATGAGGTAGATCCTCTGCCTTAATCCCGATCTCAGCCTGCTCCCGCATATAGGACTCAAGTTTCTTCTCGATAAACATTACCTTCTCTTGAAGTATGCTGTTTCGCTCCAACGACCAGTTCTTAATTATCTCAACTTCTTGATCAGCCTGATTAAAGTTTTTCTCGATCTGTTTCTGCAGTTCGATTATTTGCAGAACCAGCAGATCTATCTGCACCCCTTTAAGCCTTTGATCATTTTCTTCGGCTTCCTTCAAAAGGTCATCCATAAAATTAGATTCATTTATCATTTCACTTTACCTTTCGTTATTATTATCACTACTATTTTTACTATTATCTTTGCTATCGCCAGTGGATTTCCCATTCTTTAATTTCTCCTTATCAACAAATTCCTTCTTCAATGTTTTTATTACCGCGCTTGCTAACTTTACCGATAGCTTCAGCATCTGATCCGGGTTTATCATTCTTGATCCTCCTGCTTAAATATTCTTCCACCGCTTCATTAATTAAATGTGTCATTGGCTTACCAATGCTAAGCTTCAACTGATATAATTTTCTTACAAGTGCCGGGTTTACTTTAGGACTATACATACATATCCTCCTCAGCAATCACTTGTCCGCAATGCTCGCACCTATTGAATAATCTGCCCCAATAGTAAATTGTACTTTCAAGACAGTATGGACATTCTAGAATCATTTCATCATCGGTGACGTAATCTACCGTAGTAGAGTAATTCCAAGTAGTTCTCCGTGGGAAGAACTGTTTGTAAATCTCAACTCCGTCTTTGTTAAGTATTACCGCATGGTTGTTATCTACTGAAAAGTGATGATAGTTTCCCTCACCTAATGTAAAGCCTCGTTTTGTCTGTTTGGTTATTCCAAGCGCCTCTTGCATTATCTCACGCTCACTGCAGAAGTACATAATATCATCTCGAGAGTTATAGTATAACTCCAAAGGATTATCCTTTCTAATTAACAGCAGCTTTTCCGGAAAGTCCTTATCGATTGAAGCAACCGCAAATCCCCCTTCAAGTTTATCAAATAGTTTTTTAATTCTTTCGTTGGTAGACTTGGTATGGTTTGTTGATGCAAGGATTGAAAGTATAGCTTCACTATCTACCTCTGCATCTCGTTTTTCTTTTCTTCCAAATATTTCTTTATCGTTATAAATCATACCGTTATGAACAATAGCTAATCCTTTCTTGGTGAAGAGAGGATGGTTATTCATGTTGTTGCTTGGTTCACCTTGTGTTTTAAGGCGGGTATGCATTATCATTATGCGAGGCAGAGCTAGCTGCTTCCAATCAAAGGATTTAACGAGATTCGATGAAGGTTCAGCTAATTTTATTACCTTCAATTCGTTGTTATTTATATATGCAAATCCGGATGCATCTTTTCCCCTTGATTCAAGGAGAGAAAACATCCGTGTAATTTTATTTTTATCGGGCATAGTATTCCCAAAAGAATAATAACCCATTATTCCGCACATAGTATTTTCTTCCTTATTATTTATTAAATGATGGGGTCGGTTTGGTTGGTTATTTCATGAATAAGTTTTACAAGTTCATTTGTGCGCTTCTCACGCAACTCTTTGGATATGCCGAGTCTGCCAATACCGGTAGCTTCACTTGTTAGCTTAACATTCCAATCATTTAGTGTAACGTACTGACTAATATGATTAAACAGATCGGTAGTGGCACGCAACTGATATTCTTCTCTGTCTGCAAGTCCATAAACATAAATCTGTTTATCGATCAACCCGGTTTTGGATTTTAGTTCCGGCAGCAGTAAATCATTTTGATTTATTTTAAGCGGATACTTCAGATTAGATTTACCGGTTAGCCAGTTGTTGCTCAAGTGAATGATAAGTTCTCTGTCTGTTTCATCTACCCGTGGATTACTTGGCGCATGATTATCATAAGTGTCTTCATAACAATCATTACAGTACGGATCGTCGTTATCATAGTAAACTTCGTCATGATCTAATACACGATCACACGATGTGCAATTAGTATAAGACTCTGCAAAGCATTCATCGCAGAGTGGATTATCAAATGCCCAGCGGATCTCGTCATCATCGATCTGTCTTTCGCAACAATCACAGTGTGTCATGCCGCCTCCCTAATTTGTGCAGCATTTCCGATACCCCAGTTAGGTAGAATGTTTTGATTCCAGTCGATGGACAACTTACCCAACAGGAGCCCCAATTCAGTTAAACCTTCGTTACAATCTTCCGGAATTGTTTTAAGCATGGACTTAAGATTGCGCAAGAATGTGCAGCTATGGGACCTGCCTTTGAGATCGGTAAAATTTAATCCGTCTTCCTGAACGCCCACAGTTACAAGCTTTGTTAAAGTTAATGTTACAAGTGTTGTTGAAGGAGAAAGCAGCCAGCTGCCGGGTGTGCGATATTCCATACCATATGCTTTGCAGCGATATTGTTTACGTTGACCGTAACCGGAATGCTCTCTCTTTTCTCTTTGGGTTTTATCATCAATGCAATTTGATAGTGCGGTTAGAACCGTGTCCAAAGAATCAACCAGTTCTGATGTTGGTTTGGCAGCTAGATGTATATGTCCGCCGATAGGATAACCGTCAACGTAATGACCAGAGTAGAACTCCAACTCTTCGTTGCATTCATGACCATACTCAAGCACTGTTCTGATTTTAGCGGTGAGATCGATTGGTGATTCTGAAAAACCGGGACGCAGTTCAGCTACTGAATTGTTGCCGTCTAAGCCCATTGATGAGTTTTGCTTGAAGTAATTATTTGCAGCTGTGAACTTACCGTTTAATCTGACCACTAATTCGGGGTCACACCCTAGTGTAAGTGACATAAGAAACCTCATAATTAATTATTGAATAGATATCTATAAGTCTCTTATACCCAAAAAATCAACTAATATTTATTTAACAACTCCTACCACATAAGGCTGTGATGTTTTAAGAACAAAATGAATTCGTGTTGCCAACTTCCTTGCCATAGCAACTATTGCTTTTAGTTTTCCCTTCTTTTCACAAGCTGAGTACTTTTTCTTATTAGGTTACGATGGTGTAACTCCTTCGGACTTCTTAAGTAAATTGATTCTAATGATCCCTTCGATAACTCACTAGCTAATTTCCGACTATCTATTTTATCTGTCTTTACAAAATTGCCCTTTTCTATTGGGACTCTATGTGCAGCTACTATGATAGTTTTTATTTCCTGTGAGTTCATATAGTCTGAAAGGTGATAGCCGAAACAACCTGCCTCATACACAGCTAAAAAATTTGCTGATGGCCATTTCTTTCTAAATGTTTCAGCTAACTTCTCTTTTTCTGGTGGAGCTACAAATGTTCTAAGTGTAGTTTCTCGGGTTCTTACTGTTACAACCCATCTCGTTTTATGGAGGTCTATTCCAGCATAAAGTTGGACGCCTTCCCAATCTGTTGTGGATGTTTTCATTGTTTTACCTCTCTGCTTGTTGCTGTATTGTTCAATGAAAACTAATTAAACTTATCTAAATGGAAATACCGACTTTTAAGGATAACCACTTATACCAAATTTAGTTGTATATAAAAGTGAAAGTAAAATGTTAATGATCAAGAACTAGAAAGAAATAATTTATAATTTGATTTATTAGTTTAAAATTTTATTTGATTTCAGATAGTTATTAATAGAGCCATTTTCAGAATTTTTAGAAAGCTTAGTAAAAATGATTATTTATTAATATTTTTAAAATATTGTAATAATTATCATTGTAAACATGAGGAGAAACAAAATGGCTAAGACCAAAGAAGAACATTTTCTACTCGGTGGGAAATACCCACTCATAAAATATACGGTTCCTCACTCTCCATTAGTTAGTCCCGCTAACAACCAACAAAGTATTAGATTGTTCACTCCAGATTGGAATTATAATTATCAAACAGATCCATTTATCATTTCAGAATTATTTCTGGAGACATGCAATAAAAAAATGAACAAAACAAAGGAAGAATTATTATATATGAGTTTTTACGTTCATTTATATTTTTTTGCAAACGGAGTACCTGAGCATCTTACAAGACGTTTAAATTTCAAAGAATATAAATATCAAAAAAAATATTCTTACAAGGATATAAGCTTAAATAAAATTATTGGAGAATACGCGCGAGTAGAAAAAGGAGCTAATTCCTCTAGAGAATTATTCAAGAGGTATATGAAATTTATTTCTGAGATTTTGGATCCCCTTGACTCTCTTTTGAGTCTTTCGAATGATGAACTTATAAATAAAGCCATCTATAAGTCAATCCCTAAAAATCCACTTTCTACCAGTGCGATGGATGAATTTCGCAAAAGTCTCTTTACAGATATAATAATTATGATGGAAGAATTTGATCGCGAAGGTAATAAATTAAATGTAGAATCATTTGAAAGAATTAAAAAATTGCTAAAGGAGGATGCTGTATTTATTTTCTTGAGAAAAGATGATGAACTCGAAAAAATCTTGACTGAACTCTCTACTATCAGAAATGAAATAACATATAACTTAATAAAAGAAAAAATTGAAAATTTTGAACAACTTAAAAATGATTATCAAAAATCAAAAAATAGTACAATAGTAAATCAATTGGATAAAATAATTGTTCATCTTGATACCTGTTCCAAGAAGACGAAAAAACACTCAACAGAGATTCAGCAATTTATTAAAAAAGTAACTGAAGTTAGAAATCTAAAAGGCAATGAATTATTCAAATCGATTGATAAGATTGTGGATCTATTTATCGATAAAAAACCTGCATTCGAATATCTTATTTATAAAAGCGAAGCTAAAGTAAGAGAGGCGATGAGGTCTTATTCTCGGGCCATTTATGATGATCTATGCAAACATGAAAATTTAACATCTGCGGAGAAACGTTTTTTCATTTTATATAATATTGGAAGTAATTGCACAGGAAGAAGAATTCCACATTTTGATAGAATGTTATTTGAGTTTATGAATTTTGCTGCATTTATACCGGATATATTTATTGAAAGTGTATTATGTAAAAACAAATACTTTAAAAAAATAAATATAGCCGATTTGTTGGAAGCTTGTTATTTATCGTATTTAAGGTTTGTACCATCATGGCATATAATTATAAATGAAAATGATCAGTTCAAAAAACAAGACAAGAAAGAAAGAAGTATAACTAAAAGTTTTGAAGATTTTGATCCTGATCAAATTATCTTTAGAGATAATATAGAAAGTAAAATAGAGATCAACAGTAAGCTTTTTAGCGAAGATTATTTAATTAAAAAAATAGAATCTATTTTAACTGAAAGAGAATTCGAAGTGTTGATTCTCTCTAAATTGAAAAAAAATAGTCAAAAAGAATTAGCTTCAAAACTAAAAGTATCTCCAGCTTATATTAGTAAAGTACTTAAGTCAACGAAAAAAAAAATAAAAAAATCTGGAATTTTTGATTAGCCTAAGGTTAATTCCCGAATATTTCTCTCCCTTCTATAATGAGGACAATATTTAAATAATTTATTCAGGCCTGAGGTTAATTCCCCGAATATTTCTCTCCCTTCTATAATGAGGACAATATTTAAATAATTTATTCAGGCCTGAGGTTAATTCCCGAATATTTCTCTCCCTTCTATAATGA